>Ga0102896_1000790_pt1 | contig 11070 bp, 5 predicted proteins | sample Colrivmet1554A02_FD_78457 | JGI IMG/M metagenome (GOLD analysis project Ga0102896, IMG submission 78457) | Estuarine microbial communities from the Columbia River estuary - metaG 1554A-02 | ecosystem: Environmental > Aquatic > Marine > Intertidal zone > Estuary | place: USA: Columbia River...
TATGCAAAAGGGTATCCAAATTCTTTTCCTTGGCCAACACAATCGTTTTATTACTCGCTAAATTAATAAACAATGTGTAATTATCACACAATAGTTCCAAAAAATTAACCGATTATCATGTCGGCCCCTTTTTGGGCAATCATAATGGTAGCAGCGTTGGTATTTCCAGATACGATGGTAGGCATAATGGATGCGTCGATGACGCGTAAATTTGGAATTCCATGCACCTTAAGTTCATGATTTACAACCGCTTGAGGGTCATTCCCCATTTTGCAAGTTCCTACAGGATGGTATAAGGTTTCGAGGGTTTTATTGATATGATCCCGAATCATTTGATCCGTTGCTGGAGGCGCAGGAAGTAGCATTTCCCCATCTCTAAATTCATCAAAAGCATTCGCATGAAGCACTTCAATGGCCTTACGCATACCTTTAACAAGTAAGGCTCTATCATCAGCGTCAGATAAAGGATTGAGTACAATACTAGGGGGCTCCGATGGATTAGACGACTTTAATTTTATATGACCCCTACTTTTAGGATGTAAAATAATGGCCATGATAGAAAATCCACTGTACGTAGGATACGTATTAACATTATAAATATCTGTACTGTAATCAGGCTTTATGGTTAAGGGCACAAAATGAAACTGAATATTGGGCTGCCCTTCTCCCAAATTACCGTCTTCTTCCAATTTTAAAAAAGCATTGGCTTCAAGCGGACTATTTGATAATGGCCCTTTTTTAAAAAGTATGTGCTGAAGTCCAGCCATCGCCATTTTTAGTGGCTTAAGTAAGTCATTTCCGGTAGGAACAGTAGAAAGTGTACTAGCTCCACTCCATACATGATCTTGTAAATTTTTTCCAACACCCGGCAAATGCTTGACAGTAATAATACCATGCTTAGAAAGCTCATTGGTATCACCTATCCCTGACAACATTAAAATTTGTGGTGATTGTATCGCTCCCGCCGAAACAATCACTTCAGTTTTACAATTATAAATTTCTGTTTGACCGTTTTTATTTTTCACTTCCACGCCTATTGCTATTCCAGAATCAAATAAAATTCTTTTTACATAAGTGTGGGTTAATACGATTAAATTTTTACGCTTACGTATTGGTTTTAAAAATGCAGCAGCCGTACTATGACGCTGGTTATTTTTAATAGTAAATTGTAAAAGACAGGCACCGAGCTGCTCTGCACCATTATAATCTGGATTAGGCTGTATGCCTTTCTGGGCGCAGGCTTCAACAAATGCAGTTGCCACATTAGAAGGCGCAGCAGCATGCGTTATATGCATAGGGCCATCCGTTCCATGAAACTCATTTGTAAAATTTAAATTACGCTCCGACATTTTAAAATATGGAAGCACCGATGCATAATCCCAACCATCGTTACCAAGTGCAGCCCAGCTGTCATAATCTTTTTTATTACCGCGCACATAAGCCATTGCATTGGTAGCACTACAACCACCCAACACTTTTCCTCTTGGAATAAATAATTTTCTATTACCTACCGACTCGCATGGTTCGGTCCAAAACGCCCAATCAACTTCCGTATTATTTAATTTTGAATAAGCCCCCGGAATATTAATTTCCATTTTAGAATCGGGTCCTCCCGCTTCTATTAAAAGTACTTTTGTAGCCGGGTTTTCTGACAAACGATTTGCCAAAACACAGCCAGCCGAGCCTGCTCCAATAATTATATAATCATATAGCATACTTAAATATAATAAAAAAGACAAAAGAACGTATTTTTAGACCCAGCTATGACGGAGAAAAAAGCACATCCCCTTGTTATTTACACAGACGGTTCATCTAGAGGTAACCCAGGCCCTGGAGGTTATGGCGCCATTTTAATCTGGGGCGAAAAAGTAAAGGAACTCTGGGGCGGATACAAGTACACCACCAACAACCGCATGGAACTCATGGGTGTGATTCAAGCACTTATGGCGGTTACCAAAAAAAATATTCCCATTACTATTTATACCGATAGTCAGTACATTGTAAATAGTGTCGAAAAAAAATGGCTCGACAATTGGATCAAAACCAATTTTAAAGGCGGTAAAAAAAATAAAGACCTTTGGCTAACTTATTCAAACCTCGCCAAAGATTTTACCATCAAATTTGTTTGGGTAAAAGGCCACGCAGATAATAAATATAATAACCGTTGCGACGAACTTGCAACCGCTGCTGCAGATGGAAACGAATTATTAGATGATGATGGGTATGAAGGATAAATGATTATCTAACCCAATACCAAATAATTTGTGGATCAGGATTTGCTGTCCCACCGCCAGCATCATAAATCCAAGGTGTAGGACTCCATCCACATACAGAAACCAAAGTACCCCACCAATTACCAGAACCGTCATCCACTGTAATTGGCCCACAAGAAGAACTAAAATACCATGGCATACGTTGCATTAATCCGTTTTCAGCAACATAATTCCAATTACCAAATTTAGTATTTAGCGTAACATTCGTTTGTGAATTATCGTTCTTCACAAAACTATAGTTTCCATTTGCTGTCCAAATACCACCTGAACTTCCTCTGTTTGTAGCATCTATCATATATTGAAATCCAGTTGAACTTCGCTTTATATGATCCGCCCAGCTAATGATAGAATAATTTGTTGTACTGGTACTTATAACATCTGAAGTACTGGTATAAGGTAGTGAAGTATTCAGTGAAATAGCATTAGAACTACTCCATCCTGCGTTACTAGAATTTTTAAGTATCAAAGTCCATCCACCACCATCTGTTGACATATCGGCATATATCTGAAAGGCATTACCGCTATTAATATTTGCATTTTTAATCCAATAAATACCATCAGTACTAGCAGGAAAATCTTGCTTTATCTGATACGCACTTGATCCAGCAGTAGCACTGGTTAAACCGTCGTTTGTTGGCTTTAATTTTCCGGTAACAAAATTAGAAACGCAACTATTATTTAAAGTAAATCCCGAAAGTGTAGCATTGTATTGCGCACCTGTTGATGCACTATTTACAAGCGTTGTGATTGCCGTATTATTTCCACAAGAAACACCTTCGTTAAATTTATAATAAGCTACTAAATTAGATTCATTACCGCTTAACTCATTATTCATGGAAGCTGTAATTTCTGCTCCAGTTTTTGCTACACTCCAAATTCGTAAATCATCAAAACTAGCATCTGGTGCAGGATCACCCCAACCCCAATTACTACGTCCGATATAATTATAATTTCTAGTTACATTAGCGGGTGTAGGGAAATTAGATGTCCCAGATGCAACACCGTTAATATAAATAGTTGCAGTGCTTCCTGAAAGAGTTGCTGCTAAATGAGTCCACTGATTTAAAGGAATTTGTGCATTAGCAGCAAATTGCGAACCACCTACATAAAATCCTGGCTGACCACTAGTACCGTAAGATGTTGCAAATAAAACATTGTTACTGCCCGCGCCATTACCAAAATCAATAATTCTGCTCCAATTAGTATGTGCCGTAGGGTAAACCCAACATTCAATTGTAAAATTTCCCGAAAAGTATGTTGCAGCTGGAAGGCTTGCATAGTTTTGCAAGGATGAACTAAAATTCAATGCATTATATGATTGAGAAGGATTTGCTGCTGGAATTTTAGTATGATTTTGAGCAAAAAATATTTTGCTTTGCGCTTGCACAAAATTTGAAATTAATAGTATGAATATGTAAATATATTTTTTCATTTTGCTTAAATTAAAACCATCAATACCATTATCAAAAAAATCTGATGGGACGAACATTCCAAGTTTCCTGTTTTGGATTTGCATACCAAGTGCCATCAACAGCATAAATAAGCCATGCTTTGTCAGAAGCAGACTCAGAGGAGCTGTAGTACCAGGCAGTGGAGCCCGAAGTGACAAATCCTCCAATAGCGTTTTTATTAATTATCAACTTTTCTAATTCGTTTTTACTTGGTAAGTGCCAATCGGTGTAGCCCCCTCCGTTATGATTTCTTGCAACACTTGCTGCATAACTGCCGGCTCCTTGAGCTGCAATTATTGCATTTGTATTTGATAAACCTGTCCCTAATGCAGTTGCTGTTGCTACGGTAGTAATATTAGATCCATTGTTCCATCTAATTCTTACAGAATAATCTGCTGTTGCAGCAATTATTCCATGAGGGACATTTGCATCATAACCAGGATCGCCTGTTTGTAATATGTAAGCAATTTTCCCACCTTCATAACTATCTCCAATTGACAGAACAGTACAATTATCTTTAAATAAATATGTACCCCCAATTCCACTACCTCCTTTAAAAATACTTTCTACATTAAGTGGTGTACATATACCTTGAATGAGATTTTTTTCTGAAGAGCTATAACCTGTTCCGCCATAAAAAATGGATTCTACTTGTAAGGGTGGGCAATTTGATTGTTCGATTTTATACTGAAAAGAACCATTACCTGTTCCTCCATAAAAAATTGACTCTACTTGTAAAGGTGGGCAATTTGATTGTTCAATTTTATACTGAACAGAACCATTACCTGTTCCTCCATAAAAAATTGACTCTATTTGTAAAGGCGGGCAATTAGATGGCATAATGATTTCCTGTCCAGAACCATGACCAATACCACCAGAATACATAGTAGTTGAAATAGCCGGTTTAGAAATAATTGCTCCTCTCATTACAGGCATAAAAATCTGGCAATTAGTATTGCTACTAAAAAGTAAAAGAAATGTAAATATTAGAAAATAAAACCGCATATTTTAACTAAATTATAAACTTCTAACGCCTCTGCCACCTAAAATGATATCTCGATTACCATCTGTCCAATTCATAGTTTGTCTATTGGATACATTTACATTAGTACCGCCCCAAGAGGACCCTCCCCTTCGCATATAATAGCTTTCATAGACATCTCTATTTGTGGTGTATATAGGCCATCCAATTACATCTGCAAAACCTTCAGAATCAATAGTTCCATTACCATTTGTTGTGGAGAAAGCAGAATAATCAAAATTATAGCCACCCACAGCTCTCTCAAAAGCATTACCAGTCATATCCAATATTCCATAATAAGTTGCGCCAGCATGAACCCTGTCTGAATTGGGAGTTGCGGCAATACCAACCCTCCAAAGCATTCCTTGTCCAACATTATTTGCACCAAGTGGAAAAGTATTAAGCACTTCGTTTTTTGTTAATTTGTTATCTCTTCCCCAATACCAATTAATAGATGTATAATCTGTTGTTCCCCATGCGTATTCGTTCAGAACTGGAGTGATAGGACCTCGGCAAGCTTTTTCATATTCGAATTCACTCATTGGCCTTAAGGCTGCCCAGTCTAAAAAAGATAGAAAATCTTTTATTCTGATAGATACTGGTAAAGCAAGTCCATCATCAGCCTCGTCATAAGTATTATTATTATTTGCATCATTACCATATACGGCAGGTGCTAAGCTTGTTGTTGAAACTCCAGGAGTATTAACTTCAATGCTATAACCATGCCTAGCATTGATGACTGTCCCTTTAACTGATGTAGGTGGTGTAGCATTAGGATCTTCTTGTAAACGTAATTGCTGATTATAAGTTAGTGTATTTAAAAAAGCAACATATTGTGCAGTAGTTATCTCGTACTTCATACAATAAAATGCATTATATCCAAGCGGAAAAGTAGATGGCAAACTAGCAGTACTTCCATAACTATTTTTTTGATAAACACTACTCGCACCTAAACCGTTTGTTTGATGTGTACTTGTAATTTGTAATGGATTATTTGAATTTCCATTTGTAAACCCATTCAAATCACTTCTTCCATCACCTATATAAAAAGAACCTTGAGGCACATTCACCATCTCCATCCCATATAAACCAATATTATCTGAACCCACATTGGAACTTAAAACAAGATTAACAGTTACTTCAGTAATGTTTCCTATTCCAGCAGCACTCCTTCTTATAAATACACCTGCTCTATCAGATGGCAAATCAATTTGAAGCTGCGTACCTGTAATTGTATGTCCTGAACTTGCCAAAGTTTCATGCAACCATGGGTTTTGACCAGCCTGATTACAAGCTTGTCTTTTTACAAAAACCCAAACTGCATCCCAATTTGAAGGACCGGTTGAAACATACCAGCTATTATCCCACTTTATTGTAAAGCTTATAGTGTTTGAGGCCGCATTAATACTAGGCGTACCCATCACTAAATTATTTGCAAAAATATCAGTGCCAAAAAAGGCAACCATTGCAATTAGTAAACATGTTTTTTTCATAGTAACTATTTATAAAAAATTTAAATTTTATTTATTGCATATCCCCGGCAGTGACAATGATATCACTTCCGATATGAACAATTGTTGCTAATGCATAATTACCAGCTGTAGCGGTATAATTATTTCTATTTTTAACTGTCACATTATTACCAGCTGCAAAAGTGATTTTATTTGCATCTGCACTTTTTTGCAATACCATACAGTTAAATCCTGTTGGTAATGAGGCAGCAAAAGTGATTGTTATTGCAGCATTAGGATTACATATAATTATTTTTCCTTTATAAGTTTCCGCATTATTAGCATCAATAGTAAAACTAGAAGTAATCTCATTTGTTACTGCTGCATTCGCAGTTAATCCTCCGGAAGTATTAACACTTGTTGTACTAGTATTACCAAGTTGAATGGAATTACTTGCAGAAACAGTTGCGCCTGACCCTATTGCAGTAGCATTTGAGATGCCCCCGTTACTATTTGCATTGTAGCCTAAAAAAGTATTATCAGATCCAGTATTATTATATCCAGATGTATGACCAATAGCTGTATTATTATTTCCTGTATTGTTGGTCCATAATGAATTATGCCCCAAGCCTACGTTATTGCTACCACGTGTGTTATACATTGCAGAATAACCCATTCCTAAGTTTTCAGAACCTGCTGCCAAGTAGTTTAATGTATATTGTCCAACTCCCACATTGTTACTACCAGTCGTTAAACTAGCTAGCACATTACCTTGCCCTAGAATCACATTAGATCCAACAGAATTAACAATTGTTGAATTAAATGAACTTGCTTTAACATTTCCATTTACATCTAACTTTGATGTTGGTGCCGTACTCATTCCAATACCAACATTTCCGCCAACAGGATTTAAATTAATATCATAACCAGCACCTAGATTTAATAAATCTGAAGATTGCAGCCAAGCAATTCGAGAACCTATTCCAAAATCTAATACATCGTTATTATTAGATGCTAGCCTTAACCCAACACTATTTTGAGCTGTTCCTGAAGTAGCTGGCATTGACCTACCATTCGTGCCTATTTTAACTGTTGCACCACCAGCTCCAGAAGTAGAATTAGCATCTGCAGTTTTAAAATAAACACCCGTGCCTTCATCAATAATTGAACTATTAGCAAGTGTACTTGTTGCAGAAAATTTTGATAGATAGTTTAATGTCCCAGACCCACCAACACCAGTTGAAGGCGTAGTCCATGTTGGCGCTCCGTTACCCGCCGATGTTAAAACTTGTCCACTGGTACCAGCAGCTGTAAAACCAGTAGTACCACTCCCCGATTGATACAATACAGCCCCAGCAGTTCCTCCTATAATATTTGTAGCATTTACCGTTTGTGACGAACCATATCCATTTCCGATATTCCAATAAAATGCATTACCATCATAATAAAAAGACAAAATATCTTTTGCATTATTTGTACTTGACAAGGTAACGCCACTTGAAGAACCCAATACTCTGTTGGTTGTTGCTGATGGCAATGTTAAAGTATAGGTACTACCAGAAGCAGGCTGTGTAATGATCAATGTTCCACTAGAACCAACTGGCGGTATGGCAGAAAATGCCAACGTGCTATTTGCATTTAAAGTTACACTAGCATTTAATCCTGACATTGGATTCCAAGAAATATTACTACCTGCTGTTAATGCCTGAGGTGTTGAAGAATATATAGGTGCATTAAATGCACCTGATGTTTTAACAGATGTGATTGACGCATTTCCAAGTGTTACTGTATTACTTCCATTACCAATAGCATTGTAACCAATAACAATTTCATTGTTTGCGTTATTAGCAAGTGGCTTAGCAGAAGCTCCAATTAAAACTGAATTATCAATTGCTGTATTAAACGTAGAATTATCTGATATATATCTACCTGCAAATGCTCCTAATACAGCATTGTTATGTCCTGCAATATTTCTATCAATTGCAGCAACACCAATGGCAGTATTTGACTGACCCGTGGTATTTTGCTCTTGTGATTGAACCCCAACAGAGGTATTATATCTACCAGAAGTGTTTGAAACAAGTGCATTTTCTCCTACAGCAGTATTAACATCTCCAGTGGTGTTACTATACATTGCAGCATGACCAATAGCAGTATTATTACCACCAGTTGTGGCACTTCTGAGCGTTTCATAACCTATTCCAACATTATAATTTGCACTGGTATTATTTTGAAGTGCAAAAGTTCCAACAGCAGTGTTTGAACTACCCGACACACCTGCTGCTAATGAACTGTAACCAATCGCAACATTATTGTAAGCACCACTACCATTTGATAAAGCAGCGCTACCGACAGCTGTGTTGCGGCTTCCATTTGCAGCGCCTCCTTGTCTAATTGCATTTGTACCTACTGCAGTATTGTCGTTACCTTCATTGCCAGTATTAGATAGGCTTGCTAGTGAAAAGAATCCTAAAGCTGTATTATTATTTCCCGGAGAACCATAAGCATATGTGGCAACACCCAACATTGTATTTTGAGAACCCGAACTAGGTGCACCAACATTTAATTGATTTACATTTATATTGTTACTAAAACTTTTACTGCCAGCAAATGTTTGATTACCTGTTGTAACAACACCTCCATTTGTAACGTCTGCGGGAGCAAGATTTAAAATCCCTCCAGTAATACTTGCACCATTTACATTACTCGTATTACTAATAGTTCCAACACTAATAGTTGTTGGCGTTGTCCATGAAAGCGTTCCGCCTGCTACAGTTGTTAAAACCTGACCTGTTAAACCAGCGGTAGTTAATCCGGTGCCTCCGTTTGCAACTTGTACAGTTCCAGACAAGGTTGATGCTGCAGCTGCAATAGTTATATCTGCACTTCCATCAAATGCAACACCATTGATATTTTTAGGTGCAGCTAACTTATTTGCAGTTGCTGCGTTACCAGTAGTGTTTTGATTAAGCGTTGGGAAATTAGTTAAGTTAGCAGCATTACCTGTCGGTTCCAAATAATCTGTTCCTGCAACTGCAGCACTCATAGCGTTTGTTCCATTTCCTTTTACCAAACCTGTAATTGTCGAGGTACCAGTACCTCCGTTTGCAACTTGTACAGTTCCAGACAAGGTTGATGCTGCAGCTGTAATAGTTATATCTGCACTTCCATCAAATGCAACACCATTGATATTTTTAGGTGCAGCTAACTTATTAGCTGTTGATGCATTTCCTAAAAAGTTAGGCGCTGTGACATTACTATTGAATGTTTTAGCGCCGGCAAATGTTTGAGCTCCAGTAGTCATAACTCCACCATTGGTTGCATCTGCAGGTGTTAAAATTAATTCTGTGGTTCCACTTATAACAGCACCTTTTGCATTTGAAGTTGCTGCAATACTTCCAATAGAACTTAACCCTGCATTAGCTGCTACAATGGAAGCTTTCACAAATTCAGTAGTTGCAATTTTTGTTGAATTATCATTTGTAGCAGGTGTTGGCGCAGAAGGAACGCCTGTAAATGTTGGAGAAGCGATTGGCGCTTTTAAAAGCAAATCGGCAGTATTTACTGTAATACTTAAAGTATTTGAATTAACCCTTGAAGGTAAAGTAGCAATTGTGCTTGAACTGACCCCACCTATACTATTTACTGTGGTCGTAAAGCTTCCATTTCCAGATCCAGTTACATCACCCGTTAATGATGTAACTGCATTTGCTGCCATTACATCTGTTCCAATAACTAAACCTAAATTTGTTCTTGCCCCTGAAGAAGTATTTGCACCTGTTCCCCCTTTTGCGATTGGTACAATTCCTGATAATGTTGTTGCAGATGAGGTTATGGTTATATCTGAACTACCATCAAATGCAACGCCATTAATGTTTTTTGGAGCAGCTAACTTAGTAGCACTAGCTGCATTACCTGTAGTGTTCTGATTCCAAATTGGAACTGTTCCAGTCAATTCCGAATATGAACCTCCAAATAATATTGGCTTATTTAAAATTTTAGCTGGGCCAACTGTTGCACTCCAATCTGCATTTACCTGGCCTGCTAAAATATTACCAGCCATAAGATCTACATATGTTTTTACTGACTTAACAGAGGGGTATTTTACATCCGATGAACCATCAACCGCAACATCCAAACTTTTATTAGCAAGATTCTCTTTTAACGTAAGCGCATTATTTACATCAGACATATTTGCTTTGAGTGCTAAACCTGCATTTACATCAGACATATTTGCTTTGAGAGCTAAACCTGCATTTAGATCTGATGTACTCGCTTTTAAGTTAATTCTATTTGATAATGATAATGTATCTCTATTGATTCTATTACTTAACATTGAAACTGTATCTAAAATATTAAGCTTTGAATTCAAAGCCGTTTGAACAGCTGTACTAATTGGCTTATTGATATCGGAAGTATTATCTACTTTTTCCAATCCAACTTTTACTGGATTGATACCCATCGCAACCTTACTGTCGGTGACTGAACCATCAGCTAATTTAGAGGTCGAAACTGCTTTAGGAGCAATACTTGGAGCAGGATAATTACCCGTTAAATCTCCAGAAGCACTGCCAGAGGGGGTTGAATAAAGTGCATAGGGAACGCTTTGCAATTTAGTTGTGCCTGCAATCGTAAAATTACTTTGTCCAGCCGGATCAATTTCTAACCGTATGTGTTTATTTCCTGTAGCCCAATCAACAGCACTAATTGAACCCAAAACATAAAAAGCATCTGGGCCTCCAATTACGATATTAAATAGTCCCACATAATTGGTAAACACGCGGCGTGTTTCTTGATACGCAACTTTTCCGGCAAGTGCACTATCGATTATTGATATCCGCACTGAAATTTCTTGATAACGGATAGGCTCTCCA
>Ga0102896_1000791_pt1 | contig 11066 bp, 4 predicted proteins | sample Colrivmet1554A02_FD_78457 | JGI IMG/M metagenome (GOLD analysis project Ga0102896, IMG submission 78457) | Estuarine microbial communities from the Columbia River estuary - metaG 1554A-02 | ecosystem: Environmental > Aquatic > Marine > Intertidal zone > Estuary | place: USA: Columbia River...
AGTATTATAGATTTTATTAACTCCAGTCGTATCCATATTAATTTGTGCTAATCTCTTACCGTATTTTGCAGGATTTCTGTAAAGCAGAGTAGACTGTTTTACGATTTGAGTATTGTCAGTTTCATTATAGATTCTTAATATGTAATTTATAATGAATGACGCAGCAACATTTGAATTTTTAATAACTGGTCGAAAAGTAATTGGTTGATCGAATTGTTCTGTTTGTACGAATGTTGTTTGAAAAGTTTGTTCATAACTTAATCCAAGCTGCTCTCTAATTTCAACATCATGGAATACTGTTAAGTCATCTCCTGTCGTAGATAATCTTGTTAAGATATAATCTTCAAATTCATTTTGACTTCCGTCTTTTAAACCATATAAAATAAAGTAGTCTCCGTCTGTTGCTTCTTTAATTACACCAGTAATATCTTGAAATTCGTCTTCTTGCGGAAGAGTTATCTCAATACCATGAGAAACGTCAGCGTATTCAACACCGTCGATTGTAGAAATTTTATCAACCAGTTTAAAGTTGATTCCGTATCCGGTAGTTGAATCTAAACGATGTATTCCACCGGTAATATTATTAGCAAAAAATGCATTTTGAAAATCTAGGTTCTGATTATTGTCAAACATGTTGACTAATGAAGGAACCTTAATCTCTATAAATTTAGAGTAGGCAACTCCAGAAAGAACAAATGGATTTGAATTCTGAATCTCAAAATTACTTGAGTTTTTATAAACGATTGAAGTGAAATAGTTTTCTACTTCAGAAAGTCTAAGGGCTTTTACTTGAAATAAGAATCCATCGTAGCCTCTAGCAGCAAAACTAAATCCTGAACGCAAGTGTAATCTAATAGTATCATAAAATACTTTATTAGATGCAATTGTTTGAGGAACTAAATTAGCAATAGTTGTACCGTCCCATGCCGCATTATTTAAATAATCTAAAGAATTATTTAGTAGTGCAAATCTATTAGCTGAAGTATCATGTTGAACTGCGTAATATCTTCCAATCTCTCCACTTGCAGTTTTAATAGTGTTACCAGTATCTGCTAATGGATTTGAAAATAAAGGGTTGGCTTTGTCTCTTACGATAACTCTTCCAGTTGTGTAAACTTTATCTGGAGTAAGAGTCGTATCAGTGTAATTGTAAGTATAAGAACCGTTCGTGTTAGGCGTATAAGTTAAAACTCCAGCAGCGTAAGAAGTAGAACCTCCTCCAGAAACTGTAAAATTAGTAGGGTCATTTAATAAGCTTACATCAAATTTGTAAGTTTTACCATTTTGTAATTGTAATTCTCTAGAAGCAAAATCGTTAACGACAATATAGATACCATCGACGTCAACTGTAAAATTGACAACATCTCCACCTAACTCATGAATTAAGTATCTAGTCTGTGTGTTGTCACCAACTACAGTATTTAGAAATTTAATCTCACTACCGTTATCATCAATCTCGATTGAGTAATCGTTTGCATTAGACTGGTCATGATAGATAAATTCCAGTAATATGTCTTGGTCTAATCCAATAAACTTAGATGATTTTGCCATTTTTGTGTTTTATAATAATTTTAAAATCTTAGCCATTTTGGGCTATAGAATAAACCAACCCCGATAGTAGGACCTAAATTGATAACTTGTCCACTAGATAGCGTATATCCGTATCCTAGTCCAACCCCAATCGACCATCCTGCTTTCTTTGTAGGCTTGTTCAGTTTATTATTTATCAAGTTTATATTTTCAATTTCTCCGAATGTAATTCCAGGGTAGTCAGTTGCTATTCTAATTTGTTCAACTCCGTTTGTTTTTTCGGTCATTGCATATAGTTTAATAGTTTGACTGAATGTAAAATCTCCAGGAGAAGCTGCGAATTTCTTATCAATATAAGATACTTCTACCTTTCCGTTGAATTTTCTAGTATTACCTTTTCCAAAATCGTCATCTTTGTTAAACGTGATAGTTGCTGTAGTATCAGATTTCTGGTCAACATTAGCAGGATCTCCGTGGATTTTACTTAAAATCTCAATTTGAGTCTTAAGCAGAGAATTAGCATTCTTTAGGTTTTTAATATCACCCATCGCTGATTTAAATTCAGCTACAGTTTTTGCGTTGTTCTTTTCTAGTTCAGCGTAAGTATATTCTAAAGTTCTTTTAGAAGCTACAATTCCTCCGTTTTCTTTTACAAGAACTCTAACACTATCTTGTGTGGCCAATAGATTATTTAATTGTCTATTAGCTTCAGTCTGAGCAATTGCCTTTTCATTTTTCAAAGTAGAAATAGAATTACATTGCTTCAAGAACAAAAGTATGACAATTGCCCCAGCAATAAAGCTAATGGTACTCCTTGTCATTTTTATATTTTTTAAGTATTCTAACATTTTTATCATTTTTTATTTAATTAATCAGAGAATCCTAGAAGGATCCTCCGGTTTCTCCTTCAGAGTATGGACAGTCTCCATTTCCAGATCCGTCATCATAATCTATATTAATTTGTACGCATGACGAAGCAAGACGACTTAGGACTCCATCCGACAAGGTATATTCAAACATTTTAGTACATGTGCCATATGAAAGATAGCCGCTTTCGTATCCATTATCTGTAAAATCTACCGCCGTGTAATTAGTATTTAAAGACGAATAATTGTCTGCTACAACGTAACATGAGTCATATGTTTCCATGTTAATCGGACCTGCAATCGAGGACCATATATTATTTGCCGGATACCCTAATGGTGTTTCATAATATGTACAACAAGAATAATAAGTAGGAAGCTGCTGATTTCCAACTGGAAAGTCTCCAATCTGTCCATATTGGAATAACGCATTTGAATTCATAGAATACCAACTACCAGGAGCAATACTCACACCAGTCAGATTTAGCGTTCCAAATCCGGAACCGGTCCAGTATCGGTAGTACCATACGTTAGAAATTTGTTGTGCATACCATCCGGGTGTAGCAGAACTATTTAGTGCAGACGTTCCATACAGCTGACTCGCTTGTGATAAATCATTATTACCGTTTACGTATACTGTTTGATTACTCCACGACGATGCGGTGTTACCAGCGAAACCAACAGTAGATCTTTTTAAATTTGTTAATGCAGTCGCAGTCTGTGTCTGCGTAGCATGTCCTAATATTATTATATCGCTAGCACCACCATTAGTTGATGGGAAGCTACTATCAGAAAGAATTAAAGTTATTGTACCGTTTTGATTAAGAGTACTTGATACTTGAGTAACAGACGCATCAGGTGATCCTGATCCGTGTATTGAACCCGCGGTGTATAGAGATATATCGGAACCCGCTGTAAAGGCATATCCTGAGCTTGGCGTAAAAGTTATCGATATCGTAACCGTAGTTCCTGCAGTTCCCGAAGTGGTATATGTGTCTAATGGAGATGAAGTATACTTTAAACTACTAGAACCGCCTGCTGTTGTACTAGAGTTAAAATATTTAGATAAACGATAACTATGTGTATTTGAGCCAGATCCACCGTTTTGCCAGTACCAACCACCTTCTCCAATGTATACAATATAAACTAGTTTAGTTAAATCATATACTGGAGTACCAGATGCGTTAGTGTGTATTGTTACAGCGTCAGTGGTTATAGTGTCAGTTATTGCATAAGTACTTGTGCCTGTATAATCCGCGTTCATAAGAACATTAGCTCCTCCGACTATTGCAAGATTAGCAGTAATTCCTTGCGCTCCAAATTGTCCGCCGACTGTAGTATCTGCACCATTATCTTCAATCTCATAATCAAATGAGCATAAATTAGGAACGGTTTTAGAATTACCAGTTCCACTCAACCATGTTTGTCCATTACATAAGTACCATCCACTGTATGCTCCATAACCGGCACCATGTCTAATTCTTAATTTCTCACCAGCAGTTAAGGTACTAGATATCGCATCTTTATAGAATAGTGTATTATCGTCAAATATTGAAGTTAATATAGGAACTATAGTACCTACTGGAACTACTCCTCCAATTTCGCTAACAGCTTTCCATGCAACGGTTCCTAAGGTATCTGTTGATGTTAATACTTTACCAGCTCCTGGATTTCCAGAATTAATCCTAACGGTATTATTAAAAGTAGCTGCGTTTTTAAAATCGGCAGGTACGAATACATTAAATCCTGTTGAACCGAGTGTTAAAAAATTATTAGTACCATCAGAAAATTCAAAATCATCAGAGTATAACTTCCAATTAGTTAAGTTTCCAGTCGTGATATCGGTATTATAGAATCCCATTTGAAAATTTGAGACTCCTGAAATATTAGTAAGTGAGTAAATTATTTTATTACCATCTGATGCGGTTACTCCATCATCGGTCAACTCTAAGTTATACGTATATGCGCCGGACTTTCTATTAAGTAATACCGCCGCCTCATCAAAAACAGAATTGTATAATGGATCCAATTTATCAACACCGTACATTACACTCGGTGGATTTGTTGGCGTACCGTGTTTAGGTACTAATGTATTGTTAGATGGTCCAGTGTTTGTTTTCCATAGCTCTGCTGCCGCCGATCCTTGAAGACCTTGTACCCCAGTTGGTCCGGAGTTTCCTTGAGAACCTTGTGCTCCAGTTAAACCGGTTAGTCCTTGTGACCCAGTTGCTCCTTGGTAACCTTTAGGTCCACCTCCGTTATTTACAATTTGATCGAAATTATAATTAACAACATCTAACTTTTCGTTGTCAGTTTGAGTGTTTAGTACTGGTTTTAAATTTAGTGACATCTATAAAAAGATTTTTTTATCATTATATTTATCTATATTATTTTTGATGACTTCCCATATAGCGGATTAGTTTCTCTGAAAAAAGATTCAGGCGTGCTTTTTATAAAATCTAGAACACTATAATACTGCATCTGATTTTCTAAAATAAAATAATTTTCTAGTTTATGTTTCTGATTTTGTCTAAACCCGGGATCGTTAAATCCGGGCCATACTCCATCTTTGATTAAAATTAGGTCTTTATTTAAAAATACAGTTCTTTCTTCTATTGGTGAAGTTTGATTAATCAATGTTTCACCATTTACAATCTTGATAATATTAGTAGTTTTTACTCTTTTATGTGTAAATTGATTATAATTACCTGATATGTAATCAACTTTAGAAATATTATCTAATTTACGATCCGCCCAGCATACATCAGGCAAGACCCTGTTTCTATTAATACCGTAATGGTATATTAAGTTCATGTCTTTTTCTAAATCAACTGGAATATCCTGAGATCCATCTGTATTCCACAAATGAATGTCTACATCCCAAGTATTTATAATATCTATTAGAACTTTACCTATTATGACAAGATTATATTTCTTAAAAATATCAGTATTTTCTTGTAAATCTATTAGAAACCGTTTTATTGAATGGTAGTCAGGTTTCCTCCACATTATATCAGTTTCAAACTTTCCGCGCTTGTAGTAAAAAGAAGTTTCCATTTATTATTGAACGTTTTGTTCTTCTCTCCCCTTGTTGTGTGTTAGTATACCATTTGCAATATATAGATCGTTCTCTTCAACATCAAGTTCATAAACTATAAATTGTCCAGACATCTCAATAATATTATTAATTATAATTTCTTTTCCATTTTCGTCAATTAATGAATCACCAGCCTCTAAATTAATCGTTTTGCCAACTTTCCAAATTCCAGCGTGCTTAAATAAATGGTTATGATCCCATGAAGTAAATAATTTACCGTCATTGATCGAATAAACCTTTGATACAGTTTTAGATCTATTCGAAACAACCCTAACATTATCATTAGTTAAAACAATAGAATTTGTCGACCATGCTGATAAATCGTCTAGACCATCTTTAATAGATGGCATATCGTTAACCGATTTACTGTAAAGAATGTCATTAACCGAAACATCTTGAACTAATTTAATAGTTCCGTCTGCCATTTTGATTTTAGTTCCAAAGAGTACACATCCTGTGCCGCCGCCTCCTGAAGGTGGTGATGATGGAGAAGTCGAACAAGACGATGCAGTTCCCAAAGCACCAGTAAACGAACTAGTACATTTTCTACTAACTATACTATTGCTATAGTAATATGAAGAATTTGCATAATTAATAACTCCAGTTCCATCATCAACGTATGCAATATATAGATTTGTTATTCCGCTACTTCCAGAAAAAGTTTTAGAAACCGCTTGTGAAACTTCATAATATGGTTCTATGGCATAATCTCCATTACATGCTCCCGATGCCGTTGTACCATAACTTAATTGTCCCGTTGCGCCTAGATAATTTACATAATCTTGAGTAAATATAGCACCTTCAAATGCTGTGCCATTCCAGTATCTTCTAGATCCTGCGTCTCTATACCAGCCCGCTGTTGCAAGACTAGTTCCAGAAGCGTTAGTATATAATGAAGTAGCAGCGGATAGAGCGGTCGAGTTAATATAATAAGTACTCTTAGTTCTTGTTGAAAACGTTCCATTAAGACTACTAGAAGTTGCCGAAGCATTGTACGCTAATTGAATACTAGTGTATGATGGACACGCATCTCTAGATGAGAATGCACGTGTTGAATAATTCCAATATCTAACAATTCCGTTACTATGATAATATCCAGAAGGAGCGTAATCTGTACCAGCAGAATTGTATAACTTATTTCCGTTTGTTGTCCATGTTCCAGCATCATTCCATGCTGTTGAAAAATTAGCTTTATATGACGCCGTAGATGCTGAACATGCTGCAGCAATTGTCGCAGCATTATATGATAAACTTACGGTGTTTAATGTAGTAGTAGTATTAGTAAGAGGAGAGTACCATCTAAAACCATCTTGACCTAAATAGCAAAGATATATTAGACCTGCTGTACCATCTTCATAATTGTATGTGTCGGTTCCAGAACCTTCATATATTTCTTCTAGAGGTTCTCCAGTATCGATATAAGATTCTAATACCTTTGTTTGTCCCTGCGTACCATTATTAAATAAATAACTTCCATGTGAACTTCCTTCTATTGCATTAAATTTAATTACGGCGCTACCTTGAATCGGCTTGTTAGTAATAGTTTGATTTATATTACCGACCGCAACAACAGTTCCTACAAAGGCTGATAAATAAAAAGAACCATCCATCACATCGTAATCTACATTGTAGTCAAATCCACACAGATTAGGCAGCTTATATTCAACTGCTCCTTTTTTCCAACTTTTACCATTACACAAATACCATCCTTCAAATTTCGTACCTGGTTTTCCAGCACCATATTTAAATTCAATAACTGGCTCTGTAGGACCATTCGTATCCCAGCCTGATACAGCTCTCTTATCCGCTGCCGATATATATGCTCCAGCCTCTTCTAAATAAAAGAAAGAGTCAATGAATTCGTCTTGTGTTATAATAATAGACCCAACTGGAAAACCTCCAATTACATCGTATGCATTACCCCATAATACAGTTCCATTAGGGGCTGGTGAATTAGTATATGCTACCTTTCCAGCTCCTGGATTACTATAAGTATTAGGTCCAAATTTATGATTGACTGGTGTTCCGGATTGTGTTGTCGCTCTAAATACAGCAGTATTGCTAAATGTAGAAACCACAACAGGATCTAAATCAAATTTAGTTGCAGCAAGTTTTAAATATTCTTTAAGATTACCGCTTGCGGTTGGAGAAAATACTCCTGCATCATTTGTAAACAGAGGAGTTTGAAAGATAAAATTATTTGAAAGATACTTAGTTTTACCACCAGTATTATAAAAACCTGTTTGTAATGTACTGTGCGCTGTAACGGCATCAACACCTAAATTCCAAAAATAAACCTTTCTAGCACTTATGTCAACAATACTACCATCAATATCGCTACTTGTAAAAACAGCATTCCATGTATTAATATTTGGTGTATTCCATCTATTAATACTACCAGTTGTTGCGCTGTGCGAGGTTACCGATGAATACCCTGCTGAATTTTTGTCAAATCCTACTTTTACATCGTAAGGATCGTCTTTTATCTGCTTGATTAATAAAGTGGCGTTAGTATCTCCGGCTACATAATTTTCAATCCAGTCAGTATCTCCGGTAAAACCTTGGTTACCTCTGTTTCCTTGAGGACCCTGTCTTCCGTTTGCTCCAGTTGCTCCGTTTGCTCCAATCGGTCCAGATTTTCCTAGCCAGCCTTGTGGTCCTAACGGTCCACCTCCAGCCTCTTCGATTCTGTCAAAATTCCAATTTAGCTTTTCAACTTTTTTAGTTGACCACCAGGTTGAAATGTAATTAGGATCTAGATCCGACTTATATAATTCTTTAATATCTAAAGACATCTTATGCTATTATTTTAATTGCCGGTATAAATTGGTATTTATATCCTGGTTTTTTGTTATATATTAATCTGAAACCTAAGCGATCTTCAGCGAATGTTGTAAAACTATAACTAGATTGTTTAGAGTACGTTACCTGGTCAATACTAGTTACATCTTGAACAGATAGGAATGATGTTGTAATATCTTTACCCTCTTTCGCATATAGCTCGACAGTGTCTATAATAAACCTAGGAACAATATTAGAATCTACGTATTTAACTAAATCATCATCGATAGTTGTAATATCTCCATACGATTTAGATGGTACAATATATTTATTGAATTTATTATTGATGCCATTTTCGATAAGCTCATCTAATAGAGCATATCTTAAATACACGTCAATATAAACTTTAGAATCATCTTCAAACCAAAATATTGAATTATCCTTTGATGCCTTTATACTAGAATTATTTAACTCGTCCAAACTTGTTGTTTGAATTGCATTAAATCTAGAAAGAGTATAAATGTCATCGACCTTCATAACCGTCGAAGCTAAGAACGAACTTTTTTCTATAGGACTTATTGTACCAAACGCGGTCTCATATTTATTATTCGGTAAAGACTTGATAAAATAATCATCTTCATACTTTGATTTAAGAATATTCATATCTTTTTTACCAATTGCAATTTCTCCAATTTTAGGATATAGAGGCAACTTATCAGACGAAACTGATAATTTTAGTACGGCTTCAGATGCTTCTGGATTAACTTTATGATAATGATAATTTTTAATTAAAGCATAAGTATCTTCAGTTGAATTCTGATAATATGATCCGAAAACTATTCCAGTATTATTGTATAAATTGTACAATATACTACTCTTGTTTTTAATCGGAGCTCCACCGCCATCTAGCGTATAGTAAATATTCGCAGGATTAATTTCTTCAAAGTAAAGAACATCTTTGAATTTTGGTGAATAATCACCATTCATTCTTTTTAAAATTGTAAAGTACTGATCTTCTCTTTGTATAATATTTTTACCAACCTCGTCAGCAGTTACTTTATAAGATTTTGGTTTATCGTTATCAACTGTAGTCGCAAGTGAAGATAACTTAATTATTTCGACACCGTCTTCTATATTTAGGACAAATTGATTAGTTAAAGCCGTACCGTCTTCTTTGACGGTAATATAATCAACTTGAGAAGGGTCTGTGTTTATTAAATCTGTAAATCTTTTTGCATTTAAAGATTCAAAAATTTCAGTAAATGCACCATCACCACCTTCATAGTACGTGAATTTTAAAGATTTTTGTAATACGTCAGAAATTCCTACAACTGTATTCCATTGTTGTCCAGCTTCTAAATTTGGGTTTAAGCCATCCCATTCTCTAGGATAGCCTTGTACTATTATCGAATCATCACCGACTACTCTAACAACCTTAAGAACTCTTTTAGTTGCGCCAATACTAAATATCAGATATGAATATTGTCCGTTTACTACGTTAATTTGACTTTTAAATTTAGGGGTTGCACCATCGGTACCAGTTATACCTTTTAATATAGTATACCCGCTTCCAGCTCCTTCAAAGTTATTCCAACTAGCGTCATTAAACTCTAAAGCTCCATCTACACTTGTGTTAATCGCAATATCCGGAGAACTACTTAATTTTGCATTGTTTAATTCATAGAATACTTTTCTAGATAGAGATCTAACGAGATTATTCTGTAGCGTTAGGTTTATATAGATACAAATGAATTTAAATTTATCATTTTTAACTACAGTAATATCCTTTGAAGTACTAATAGTAGGATCTACATATACTACATGATTTATTACGAAACCAAATTTATATCCGTTAACCTCACTAGTTTGTATAAATTCTTTTGGAATTTGTAATTGATTCTCTTTTCTACTCTTAAAAATATATCTTAATCCTCTAAAAACAGTAGAAGGGTTTTGTGAATTTCCTCCATTTGAAAACTTAGAATATCTAATACTTTTTTTGTTTTTAGTAAATCCTCCGACAGCTTCTCCTAGTGAGTTAACATTTTTAGCAATAACGTCTCCTATTTTTAAATCATATAGTCCTGCATCGTCATTATAGACATGTGAGTCTGTCTTTGGAAATTCAATAACTGCTGTATTTCCAGAAAATGTTATAGGATATTTAAAGTATGCGTAATTGTTTCCTAATCTTTTAACAGGAAAACGAAACGTTCCTATAGCATAGACAATTCCGGTTGCCGGATCAGTGTATTGTGCTGTATTAGTTGGAACAATCGTAGTTGTTGCTTGAAAAGGAGGAGCATTAAACGTATATGTTCTTCTTAAATAATTTGTTGTAACCCCTGCACTTATTTGCGGAAATATTTCAGTTTTTATATCAATTAATATTGCAGTTTCAGTGTAACCTCCGTTCCAAATAAAATATTTGTCAAAGAAATTAAAATTGGTTGACTGTAAATCAATAAGAGATAATGGTCTTCCAATACCAAAATCTAAATAACTTTTATTTTTATAAAGGTTTAAATTATCAGCCAGCATATATGATGGAATTCTGTTAATATGAAAATGTTCCATATTAAAAAGATCCGGACTTCTATTATAACCATCTAGGCTAGGAGACATGTTATTAACTCCAAACGCTTCATTAACATTTAACGAGTATTCCTTCATTCTTGCATTAAATCCGTCTTTAAGAACAAATTTACTAATGGTTGGAACAACTCTACTTAGTATTGCAGTTTCTTTAATTTCATTTTCACGTAATCGATTATATTCTGAAGATAGAGTTTCAT
>Ga0102896_1000806_pt1 | contig 10963 bp, 9 predicted proteins | sample Colrivmet1554A02_FD_78457 | JGI IMG/M metagenome (GOLD analysis project Ga0102896, IMG submission 78457) | Estuarine microbial communities from the Columbia River estuary - metaG 1554A-02 | ecosystem: Environmental > Aquatic > Marine > Intertidal zone > Estuary | place: USA: Columbia River...
TAATTGTTGAATAGTTGGCATAAAATACTCTTGTTTTTTATAATAAATAATAACCCCCAAACGCACTTTGAGGGGTGCAAAGATAACTATATATTTTTATAAACCAAGACCGTTTGAAAAATATTCGGCTATTTATTGCTAGATTTTAATAAAAAAAGGAATCCGTATGTGGATTCCTTTTCATATTCACATTTTTAGAACACTTACCTATAAAGGGTGGCTTTCACAGCTTTAACGATGCGATCTACGTTTGGTAAAGCTTCGTCGATGAGTGTTGGTGAGAAAGCAAATGGGGTATCGGTTTGGGTCACGCGTTGTACAGGTGCGTCGAGGTAATCAAAGGCATAGCGTTGCAAGTGGTAGGCGATTTCCGAGGAAATGCTTGCCAATGGCCAAGATTCTTCTAAGACTACACAACGGTTGGTTTTCTTGATGGATTCGACAATGGTGCCGTAGTCGAGCGGGCGAATGGTGCGCAAATCGATGATTTCTACACTAATGTTTTCTTTGGCTAATGCTTCAGCTGCCTCTTGCGCTACTTTGATGATTTTACCAAAAGTCACTAAAGTGATGTCGGTTCCTTTTCTTTTGATGTCGGCAACGCCAATTGGAATGATGTATTCGCCTTCAGGTACTTCGCCTTTGTCTCCGTACATTTTCTCAGATTCTAAGAAAACAACAGGGTCGTTATCGCGGATAGCCGCTTTTAACAATCCTTTGGCATCGGCTGGGTTAGAAGGTGTAATGACTTTTAAGCCCGGAACGTGTGCATAAAATGCTTCGAAACTTTGGGAGTGTGTGGCTGCTAATTGACCTGCTGTACCGTTGCCACCGCGAAATACGATCGGACAACCATACTGACCACCTGACATCTGGAGCATTTTAGCTGCGGAGTTGATGATTTGGTCAGCGGCAAGAATAGCGAAATTCCAGGTCATGAACTCTACAATAGGGCGCAAACCATTCATGGCTGCACCGACAGCGATACCAGAAAAACCAAGTTCAGCAATGGGGGTATCAATGACGCGTTTTGGGCCAAATTCGTCGAGCATCCCTTGAGATACCTTGTAGGCACCGTTGTATTCGGCAACTTCTTCTCCGAGCAAAAATACGTTTTCGTCTCTGCGCATTTCTTCGGACATTGCTTCTCTAAGGGCTTCTCTGAATTGTAGGGTTTTCATAGTGTCATTTTTACAATTTGCAAAATTACAAATAAGTCAGAAACTTCAAATGTTTATGCGACTTTAAGTGTTGCAATTTTTGATTTGCCGAATTGTTGGGTGGCGTATTCGAGCGTAACGGACAGTACTTTTTTGCTCGAGCTGGGAAGTTCAAACATTGCGTCGGTGAGAATGGCCTCGCAAATGGAGCGCAAACCGCGTGCACCCAAACCAAATTCCATCGCTTTTTTCACAATAAAGTCGAGCACTTCTTGATCGAGCTCAAGCTTGACGCCGTCTATATCGAAGAGTTTGGTGTATTGCTTGATCAAAGCGTTTTTAGGCTCGGTAAGGATACGCTTGAGGTCTGCTTCTTTGAGTGGCTCTAGGTAAGTCAGAACTGGGAACCGCCCGATGAGTTCTGGGATCAAGCCAAAAGATCGGATATCTGTAGGCGAGATGTATTTGAGCAGGGAATCTTGCTCGATACTGAAGTCGTGTTCGGAGGAGAAACCGATAGTTTGGCGATTGACGCGGTTGGCAATGAGTTTTTCGATGCCATCAAAAGCACCACCACAGATAAACAAAATATTTTTGGTATCGATGGAAATCATTTTTTGCTCTGGGTGCTTGCGCCCGCCCTGTGGTGGCACGTTTACAGTAGCGCCTTCGAGTAATTTGAGCAAGGCTTGTTGCACGCCTTCACCGGAAACATCTCTTGTGATGCTCGGGTTGTCGTTTTTGCGTGCAATTTTATCCACCTCGTCGATGAATACGATTCCCATTTGGGCGCTCTCAACGTTGTAATCTGCGGCTTGTAAAAGTCTTGACAAAATACTTTCGACGTCTTCACCCACATAACCCGCTTCTGTCAGAACGGTTGCATCAGCGATACAAAATGGCACATTCAGAAGTTTGGCAATCGACTTAGCGAGTAAGGTTTTACCCGTTCCTGTGCGACCAACGAGTATGACGTTTGACTTTTCAATTTCTACGTCGTTGTCATTGGTTTTTTGTTTCAATCTTTTGAAGTGATTGTATACAGCAACGGACAGCACTTTTTTGGCGTCTTGCTGACCAATGACGTATTGATCGAGGTGGGCCTTGATTTCTTGAGGCTTGAGCAAATGAAGGCTCTGGGCTGCCGTATTGGTAGCACTCGGACTTATGGTGAGTTCTTCTTGAACAATTTTACTAGCTTGGCTGGCACAGGAGTCGCAGATATGGCCGTTGATACCGGCAATGAGCATATTGACACCCGAACGCGGAGAGCCGCAAAATGAACAAGTCGTTTCTTTTTTTGCCATGAGTTATTTCGGGTTGCGCAAAAGTACTTCGTCAACCATGCCGTATGCTTTCGCTTCTTCGGAGGTCATCCAGTAATCGCGATCAGAGTCTGACCATACTTTATCGTAGTCTTGTTTGCTGTGCTTGGCGATGATGTCGTAGAGTTCTTTTTTCAATTTTTGGATCTCGCGGGCCGTAATTTCGATATCTGATGCTTGGCCTTGTGCTCCACCGAGTGGTTGGTGAATCATGACGCGGGAATGTTTGAGTGCGCTGCGCTTGCCATCGGCACCTGCACATAGAAGTACGGCACCCATAGAAGCAGCCATACCTGTACAAATAGTGGCAACATCTGGGCGAATATATTGCATGGTATCGTAGATACCTAAACCTGCGTAAACGGAACCACCCGGCGAGTTGAGGTAAATTTGAATGTCTTTTTTAGCATCGACAGATTCTAAGAAAAGCAATTGCGCATTAATGATATTGGCGACTTGGTCGTTGATACCGGTTCCAAGAAAAATAATGCGGTCCATCATGAGGCGCGAAAAGACATCCATTTGGGTCATGTTGAGCGGGCGCTCTTCGATGATGTAGGGAGTCATGGAAGACTCGATATAGTGGTCCACGTACATGCTGCTGATGCCCATGTGTTTGGTGGCGTATTTGCGAAATTCGTTGCTATCCATTGTTTTTATTTTAGAGTCTCAAAATTAGTGATAAAGGTTGGCTTTTAACAGAACTTTTTTTCAAAAAAAAATCCTGAACGAATCCAGGATTTTTAAATGACATTTATGGGCTACTTATTTGACTAAGTCAATGAAAGTGGCATCGTTCATGAGTTTGATGAATTCGCGGTCTTTGGCCGCTTTATCCTTCAACGCTCCGTTTTTCGAAATGGCTGTTTTCAATTTGGCAACCACTGCATCGGCACCTGCACCGCTGCGCGCTTCGATGATTGCTTTGAGGTAAGCTAACTCTGCTGTTTCTGGAAGACCAGCGCTTGCCTTTTTAGCGGCATCTAGTTTGTTGTTAAGGATCAGCACCAAAACTTTGTTGTAAGAGTCTTGGGTGAGGTTTTTCTCGGCTGCTCCGTAGTTGCCATCCATGATGTCAAGGATAGCTTGGTTGTAGTTGTAAACGCTTGTTTTGGAAGCGCTGATAAGCTTCTTCGCAGCCGCACGATTGCCTTCTAGAATCAAGCTCGCCGCCAAGTTGTTTTTGGTAACTGGAACGTCTTTGAGTTCGTTTGCTTTTTTGAATGATTTAGCGGCATCTTTGGTATTGCCTAATTCGAATAGGGTAGCACCTAAATTGGTGTGGGTGCGGTGGTCATTGGCATAGTTGGCGGCAGCAATTCCGTAGATGCGCGCTTTTTCGTTGGCATCAGTGGTGAGTTTGCTTGCTGTGAACAACAATTCTTCAACGGAAAGTGAATTGGGATTTTGAACGCTGGCTGCGCGAAGTTCGTCGTCGGTAAGGCCGTATTCGGTGTATTTAACGACGATAACAGCACGGCGAATCATTGGGAAAACATCGCGTTCTAATTCAGTATACGCTTTACCCAGATTGATCATGTCTTTTTCGCGTTGCTCAGGATCTTTGGTCATTTCGAGGATGCGGATAAATAAATTTTTATCAGCTTCTGGGATAGTGGTGGTGGCTGCAAGTTGGGTTTTGAAACCTTCGAAATCTTCTCCAAATTTCGCAAGCGCATATGCAGAGGTGTCTGCATAGGCAGTTAACTTCGCCTTTTTCATGAGGTCAGTGAGTGCTTTGCGCGCAGCAACTGTTCTGTCTGAAGAAAGGTTGTCGTTTTTAGCTACTTCGCCATCTGGAGACGCGTAACCGTTGATTTCAATACCTGTAATTATGATTTTCGGATTGGTTTGAGCAGCTTGCATCCAAGCCATCAATGCAGCGATGTCTTGGTCCTTGATTTCGTTTGCGCGAATCTCAGACTTACCTTTTTCAAAATTAAAGGTTGCTGTAGTTGTTTTGTCGAAAGAACGCACCAAAGCATCTTGCTCGGTGAGTACTTTAAAAGTTTTGTCTACGAGGTAGGGTGTAATAATGGTAGCGTCGGCAATTTTTGTTTCAGGCAATGCGCCTTTTTCTTTGGTTTGCTTGTAGAGTTTGCCGGTGATGATGACATCTGCAGCTTCCATGGAAGGGTCGTAGGCCATGGTTTGCTCGAATGTTGCTGTACCACCTGTTTTGAAATCGATGGTGGTGCCGTTGCCGGTAACTTTAGAACCGTTTACGTACCAAGTACCGATTGCTGTCGAACCAATTTTTGGGGTAATTTCAGCTTTCGCCTTTTTTTGAATTCCTTTTTCGGGAACGTTTACCGTAATGCTCACTTTCACGGAGTCACCGTGCATTTCAAGTGGATTGGGATTAACGGTGTAGGTGATGTCTTTAACGAGGTCGCAAGAGGCAACAAAAAAAGCCGCTGTTCCGATGAGTAAGGTTCCGTTGAAACGATTGAAATTCATGTTTTTAAATTTTATGATTCCTTGCAAAATTAGGGAATAAAATTGATATCCCTATTTTTTGAGTCTAAGAACTTGAATTTTTTACAATTAAAACGGATGAAAGTCTAATTGCAATGATTGGAGCGGGATCATGACAAATGCACGGTCTTGGTAGCGCGGGTGAGGTATTTGTAAATCAGGGCTTTGCAAACAAAGACTTTCGTAAAAGATGATGTCGAGATCAATGCAGCGGTCTTCGTATTGAGCTGTTTTCTTGACTCGGCCGAGTTGTTGTTCAATGGCCTGAAGTTCTGTTAATAGTTGTTTTGGAGCTAAATCGGTCAATAGGAGTAAACAGCCATTCACGAATTCGTGCTCCGATTCGAACCCTTCTGGAGCACTTCGGTAATACGGAGACACCTGCACGACCTTTCCACAAGTTATCGAGAGTTGGTCTATGGCATTTTGGATGTTCGCTTCTTTATCGCCCAAATTGGAGCCAAAGGCAATAACAACGCGGTTATTTCCGGTTAATTCCATTTGAAGCTATGAACGAGTTCTTGTAAATCTGCTTTGAGGTATTGCAGAGCAGGTCTCAAAGAGTCGTAGTTGGGTCTGCAATTCAACAACACCTCTCCACGCAGGAAATGTTGTGTAGAGTCGGTGAGGTAAAATTGAAAATTGGTAGCCACATTCCCTTTCAATTCAAAGAAGGTCCCAAATACGCGCTTTTCTTTATCGATGATTTGTTCAAAATCGATTTTGTCCGCCATGATCTTATGTTCATCGACTTTATCATTGGCGAAATTGATGATTTCAGGCAAAGAGTCTTTGGTCGGGATGGCGAGGTAATATAAAAATAAAGTGCCGTTGAGTGGCCCTAAATCGATTTCCTGGACGCTATAGTTACTTTGGGTTTGTTCAAAGGTTTTCGGCATGAAAAGGTTGGCCAACTTGAATTGAAAATGGTTAGGACTCGTATAAGTTCTGTAGGCATGAGCCGGGAATTCTGTTCGCAAAAAAGTACTCGGCTTAGGCACGGCATTGGGCTCTCCGCATGAAGAAAAAAGCAAGACACCCGCCAAGCAGACCAAAAGAATAAGTTTAATTTTCATGCACAATAACTTTTACAGATTTGACGCGTTTTTTATCCGATGACTCTACAATTAGTTTGAGCGGCCCTAAGGTGATGTATTCATTGTTTTTCAAGATCCTGCCAGCCACCTCGATGACCAAACCACCAAGTGTTTCTGCTTCACCTCTGGCATTTTCAATGACTTCCTCGTGCTGTTCGCCAATGATTTTGAGAAGGTCGTTCAAAGAGGTGCGACCCTCAAAAAGATAAGTGTTGTCTGCTTGCTTGGTGTACTGGATTTCGGTGTCGTCAAATTCATCTGTGATGTCTCCAACGATTTCTTCTAAAATGTCTTCGAGGGTAATGATTCCGCTGGCACCGCCGTATTCATCGACAACCACCGCCATGTGCATTTTCATGTTGCGGAACTCCTGTAAGAGGTCATTGATTTTTTTGTTTTCTGGCACAAAAAACGGTTTGCGCAGCACTTGCTTCCAGTCAAAATCTTCCCCTTGATTCAAATGATTGAGGAGATCCTTGATGTATAATATCCCGATGATATTATCCGGACTCTCGTCAAAAACGGGGATGCGCGAATATCCCACTTCTATGATTTTCGCCAATACAGCTTTAAAATTGTCCGAGGCTTCGATGTCCTCGACCTCCACGCGCGGCGTCATGATCTCGGAGGCTTCGGTTTTTCCGAATCGCACGATGCCCTCGAGAATTTTATGTTCTTCTTTTGAGCCAGCTTCGTCTTTTGTAAGGGCAACGGCTTGTTCGAGTTCGTTTTGGTCAATAGCGGCGCTTTTGTTCCCGAGTTTCTGAATGAAATTAGTGCCGCGCACCAGAATGAGCTTCAGCCAAGAAAGCGGCGGTAGTTGACCAATCAAACGCAACGGATAAGCTGCGAGCATACTCACTTTGAGTGCGTTTCTATTGGCAAAAATTTTAGGGATGACTTCGCCAAACAACAAAATAATGAGGGTAATACCTATGACTTCTACGACAAACCGGAGGAGCGCAAATTCGCCATTGGTAGGGAAGAGGTCGTTGAGCACAAATGAGGATAAGATGACGATGCCGACATTTACAAAATTGTTGAATATCAATAAAGTAGCCAATAATTCTTGCGGCCGCGTCAGGAGGCTTAAAATCAATTTGGCTCTCGGTGAAGGATTGGCTTTGAGGGCTGCATTGTCTTTGGGTTTGAGCGAAAAAAAAGCGCTTTCTGATCCCGAGGCAAAGGCTGAGAGTAAGAGTAATAGGAAGATGATCAACAGATAGAGGTAGGTTGCATCGCTAAGTTGAGCATTGAAATCAAAAAGCGATGCGCTGAGACTCGGAGGTTCTATGGCTGTATTCATGGTTTAAAAGGGGAGGTCGTCGTCGGGTGCTGAAGCTAAGCCGGACATGGGCGACGGATTGTTGGGTTTTCCTTCATTGGAATAGTTGCTCGGGCGATCTTGGTTTTCTGGACGCGATAAGATGGTGAGGTCGTCGCCAACTACTTCAGTGGCGTAGCGAGTTTGCCCCTCTTTATCTGTCCATGATCTTTTCTTGAGCTTGCCTTCGACATAAATTTTGGTGCCTTTTCTGAGGTATTTGTCTGCAACTTCTGCAAGGCCTCGCCAAAGTACGATATCGTGCCAATCGGTGGTTTCTTTTTTTTCACCGCTTTGTTTATCGGTGTAGATTTCGGAGGTAGCAAGTGGGAAAGAGGCTACCACGGCACCATTTTCTAGACGTCGGACGTCAGGGTCTTTACCCAAGTTTCCGATCAAAATAACTTTATTGACGCTTCCGTTCATCTGATTTTTTCAATCAATAATAGTTATTTTTTTCTAAAAGGTCGCTTTTTTGCACTTTTTGTTGGCTGATTTGCCGCAATTTCCAAACAAGCAGCAAGTGTCAAAGTCTCTGGTTCACAATCTTTTGGCAATTTAAAGTTGTCTTTTCCGATTTTCAAATAAGCGCCATAGCGCCCGTTGAGTAGTTGAACATCCGGATTTTCATCAAAAGTTTTGATGAGGGCCTTTGCAGCTTCTTCTTGCTTGAGTGCGTCCAATTCTATGGCTCTTTCCAGGCTGATAGACATCGGATCTTCTTCTTTTGGGATGGAGCAGAAGCGCTTGCCAATTTGCACATAGGGGCCAAATCTGCCGATATTGACCTTCACCACTTCGTTGGCGTGTTCGCCCAAAACTTTCGGCAATTCAAAAAGCTTGAGCGCTTCTTCGAGCGTGATGCTATTGATGGACTGGTTTGCTTGCAAAGAGGCAAATTGCGGTTTGAGCCCATCGGATTGTTCGTCTCCAATCTGAATCATTGGGCCAAAGCGGCCAATGCGCGCAATTATTTTACGTCCGCTTTTCGGGTCAGTACCCAATTCGCGCTCGCCAGTAGCGCGCTCAGAATGGGTGAGTGTATTTTCTACGTTGGAATGGAAGGGACCATAAAAGCTCTGGAGCATGTCGGTCCAGTTGAGTTTTCCATTCGCAATTTCGTCAAAAGAGGCTTCTACTTTTGCGGTGAATTGATAATCTAGAATTTGCTCAAAATGAGCCACCAAGAAGTCGGTCACGACAATACCGATGTCTGTGGGGGAGAGCTTGTTTTTTTCTTTACCGGTGGTTTCCGTTTTGGCAATTTCTTGAATGCCGGTTTGGTCCAGTACCAGCTGCGCATAAGTGCGCAAGGAGCCCTCGCGCTCTTGTTTTTCAACGTAGTTGCGCTTTTGGATAGTCGAAATGGTTGGCGCATAGGTAGATGGTCTGCCTATGCCAAGTTCTTCCAGTTTTTTGACCAATGAGGCCTCTACATAGCGAGATGGCGGTCTGCTAAAACGTTCCGTTGCTGTGCTATTTTGAAGTTCGAGAACCGAACCAACCGTAACTTTGGGTAAAAGCCCTTCAGTGGCTTCGTTCTCATCGATTTCATCATCAACGTTTGATGCCAAATAAACTTTGAGGAAACCGTCAAAAATGAGCACTTCACCTTTCGCTTGAAAATAATAACTGCTGCTGAGTCCGTTGATTTTGATAGTCGTTCTTTCGAGTTGCGCAGGTGTCATTTGGCTGGCAATGCCTCGTTTCCAGATCAGTTCATATAGGCGTTGTTCGTCGCGCTCAGCCGAGATGCTCGAGCGGGTAAAATCGGTTGGCCTGATGGCTTCGTGGGCCTCTTGTGCACCAGCGCTTTTGGTATTGTATTTGGTGGGTTTTGAATATTGTTCGCCGTAAAGTGAAGTAATGGCTGTTTTTGCAGCGTCTAGTGCGGTCTGAGAAAGGTTCACAGAATCGGTACGCATGTAAGTGATGTAACCAGCTTCATAAAGTCTTTGGGCAACGCTCATGGTTTTGCTTACAGAAAAGCCGAGTTTTAAACTCGCCTCTTGTTGGAGTGTAGAGGTGGTAAACGGCGCTGCTGGATATTTAGTGGCTGGCTTTTGTTGCACGTCCTCTACACTGAACTTGGCGTTTTTTGCATCGTTGAGCAGATCGAGGGCGGTTTGTTTATCAGGGAGTTGTTGATTGAGTTCGGCATTGAGTACACCATTTTCACTCATGAACTGTCCTTGAACGCGGTAAAAACCTTCTGAATTGAATTGTTCGATTTCGCGTTCGCGTTCGACAATTAAACGAACTGCAACAGATTGAACGCGACCTGCAGAAAGGCTTGGCCTTACTTTTTTCCAAAGCACTGGCGAGAGTTCAAAACCAACGATGCGGTCGAGTACGCGGCGGGCTTGTTGGGCATCAACGAGCTCTTGATTGATTTGCCTTGGGTTTTCGATAGCGCGTGTTACGGCAGTTTTGGTGATTTCGTTAAAGGTGATGCGCTTGGTGTCTTTTTTTTGGAGCTCAAGTGTCTCATAGAGGTGCCAAGATATGGCTTCTCCTTCGCGGTCTTCATCGGTAGCGAGCCAGATGGTGTCGGCTGCTTTCGCTAATTTTTTGAGTTCGGCAACAACTTGTTTTTTGTCGGGGCTCACTTCGTATTGCGGCGCAAAACTCGCTTCGAGGTCGATGGCCAGACCTTTTTTGGCGAGGTCTCTGACGTGGCCATAGCTCGATTTGACAACGTAGTCTTTGCCGAGATAACCCTCGATGGTTTTCGCTTTTGCAGGAGACTCGACGATAACAAGATTTTTAGCCATAAGGAGAATTTGGGGACAAATGTAAAAGGAAAACAGTTCAATCGTCAACTTGTTTAGCGCATTTTTGTGTGTATTTCTCCTTAACCTATGGTTACTTTTTTTTCAATTGCTTGACTTCTCTTGCTGACAATTTGTCAGTAGTTTGAATTTGCCTTATTTTTGCAGTTCAAGAAAACCGATGGAATACGAAAATAAAGTAATTGACGAGTCTGTTCAAGGCTCTGCCCTAGATTTACCCCACAACGGCGACGCAGCTGCGAAAAAACTTTACTTAGAAAGTTACGGCTGTCAAATGAATTTCTCGGACAGCGAAGTTGTCGCTTCCATACTTTCTGATCAAGGTTATCAGACCACGCGCAACATCGACGATGCCGATGTCATCTTGCTAAATACTTGCTCTATTCGCGACAACGCAGAACAACGTGTGCGCAATCGCCTGACCGAATTCAAAATCAAAAAAGACCGCAATCCAGAATTGGTTGTTGGTATTTTGGGCTGCATGGCCGAACGCTTGAAAAAGAACTTACTCGACGAAGAAAAACTCGTCGATCTCGTTGCTGGACCCGATGCCTACCGCGACCTACCCAACCTGATTGACGAAGTAGGTACGGGTCAGAAGGCTGTTAATGTGTTGCTGTCCCGAGACGAAACCTATGCAGACATTGCTCCTGTTAGACTAGATCAAGGTGGTATTTCTGCATTTGTCACGATCATGCGCGGTTGCGACAACATGTGCTCCTTTTGTGTGGTTCCTTTCACAAGAGGCCGAGAGCGCTCCCGCGACCCCAAAACTATTGTCGCTGAA
>Ga0102896_1000823_pt1 | contig 10861 bp, 8 predicted proteins | sample Colrivmet1554A02_FD_78457 | JGI IMG/M metagenome (GOLD analysis project Ga0102896, IMG submission 78457) | Estuarine microbial communities from the Columbia River estuary - metaG 1554A-02 | ecosystem: Environmental > Aquatic > Marine > Intertidal zone > Estuary | place: USA: Columbia River...
AACTTGCACAAGAGAAAAAAATAAATCCTAATAATAGGATCCCTGTTTTACTAGAAAATTATATCGATTTTTTAAAAGTTTTAACTACGGAGAATAATGCAAGTTTTGAAAATTTTAAATCAAATAAATCGGCACGCATTTCTATTATCGAAGACGACGACAAACGTTCTCCTTGGTATTTATATGCAGCTGCTGAAATTAATCTACAAAGTTGTATCAATAGATTTAAGTACTTAGAATTTGTAAGCGGCGCATACGAATTACAAAAGGCTTATAAATTATTAGAAGAGAACCAGAAAAAATTTCCAGATTTTTTGCCAAATAAAAAAAGTTTTGCCCTACTCTATGGGCTAATTGGATTGGTTCCTGAACAATATAAATGGGCGCTATCTTCAATTGGTCTTAAAGGAAACACAGAACAAGGAGCGGCAATGCTCGAAGACTTAACACAAAAATTACCTAAATCAAACTATGCTTACTTTTATGATGAATCGGCATTTTTTCTCAGCTTTATTTATTTAAGTAAAGAAGGCGATCCTGCAATTTATGATAAAGTGAAATTAGTTTGCGATGCGGTGCCAAAAACAAATTTATTAGGCGTGTATGTTAAAGCGCTTGCTGCAAGTAAAACTGGCCATACAGATGATGCCATTGAGATTTTAATGGAACGGCCCAAAACGCCTAATTACGGGGCTTTCTATCACCTCGATTATTTGTTGGGGCTTTGCAAACTCAATCGGTTTGATAACGATGCAGTTATTTATTTTGAAAGTTATTTAAAAAACTATACTGGTAATTTTAATATTAAAGATGCTTATTTAAAAATTGCATGGTTTTATTTATTGCGCGGAAATATCGATAAATACAACGCCTACATTGCGCTTTGCAAAATTAGAGGTAAGGCGATTTCAGAAAAAGATAAAGATGCGCAAAATTTATGCTTGCAAATTTATCCACCAGATATTGCTTTGTTAAAAGCACGATTGTATTTTGATGGCGGTTATTATGACAAAGCAGTGTTTGCATTAAAAGATAAAAAAGCAAGCAGTTTTTCGTTAACAAAAGAGAAGTTAGAATACTTTTATCGTATGGGCAGAATATGCCATCAACAAAATAAAACAGACCAAGCAATCGTATTCTATACAGCTACCATTAGCACCGGCATTGGACTTCCATATTATTTTGCAGCAAACGCATCTTTACAATTAGGCTATATTTATGAGCTTAAAAAAAATTATGCTAAAGCCCGCTATTATTACGAACGCTGCGATCAGATGAAAAACGAAGAGTATAAAAATAGCATAGAAACAAAAGCAAAAGCTGGCTTAAGAAGAATTGCTAAGCTTTAGCGCTAGCAGCTCTTTCGGCGTTTTTTCTGTTTACAATTTTACTAAGCCTGTACACCATTAAAATATTTATTGCAGACAGCACTAAAATAAAATAACCTAAAATATTATAGTTTTCGATAGGGCTAGTTTTAGTTTGTTGCACGACAACCATGCCGCCAATAGCAGCTGCAATACCTCCGGCAAATTGTTGTAGAGAAGAATTAACACTCATGAATGCCCCTCTATCTTGCATTTCTGGTAATGCAGAATTTAAAGCCATAGCCGGAACCATTCTACTCATAATGCCAATCATCATGGCTACATTCATAATCAGAATAAAGTAAAACGGAACAGCAGACATATTCGTGTATATCACTACTACTGTTGCCATCCAAATGCTCGCATAAGTAAATACTTTTAATTTTTCGAAGCGGTCGCTTAGCCTTCCAATTAAAGGCATAATAATTAAAGAGCTGACACCACCAACCATAAACATAATGGGTAATTGGGTAGGCGTCACTTTTAAATTATTTATTGCAAATGCGCTTCCCCATGGCATCATCATAAAACCACCCAGCGACAATAACGCGGTGGTTAAAAATCCAACGCGGTATTCTCTTTTGGCAATGGTATGCCATAAATGAAGGAATGCGTTTTTATCTGATTTAATTAAAAGATGTTTATTTATTGGCTGGAGTTTCCAAGCAATCAGCAACCAAATAACAACCGCAAAAATTACAATCATCATAAATGGCGCTTCCCAATTCCAATAGTTAGCAATGTATAAACTAATTGGAATACCTAACACTTGACTGGCACCAAAACCCATTTGCAAATAGCCCATCACCCTTCCTCTTTTTTGAATCGGAAATAAATCGGCTACAATGGCAAGAGAAATAGAACCGATTACCCCGCCGAATAAACCGGTCACTATTCTTGCCGTAATTAACATGCTGTAGTTAGTTGCAAGGCTACACATTAAAGTGCCTATGATAAAACCGATATAGAAAAATAATAATAATTTTTTTCTGTCGAATTTATCTGCAAAGCCTGCTGTTAAAAACCCTGCAATAGCCGCACTAAAAGCATAACTCGAAACAGCAAAACCAAATTGAGAAGTAGTTAAGCCCATCGACTTCATAAGCATATCTCCTAGCGGAGACATGACCATGAAATCAAGCACTACGGTAAACTGCGTAAGCGCAAGTATAACAATAGTGATCACTTGATATTTATTAAATTTTTCTACCGCAGGCGGGTGTGGAGTCATGGTTTTTATATAAGCCGCAAATATGCTAAAAAATACAGAAGCATTGCTTTATTTGAAACTATAAAGCGTCGAATGTACCCTGAGCAAGACCAGTAGCGTCGCTGATTTGATAAAAATAATGTCCAGTGGCTAGGTGTATTGGAAAAGAAATAGTGCTGCCTATAGGAATTACTTTTTGTGTAGCAATAAGTTTGCCTAATTGGTCGAAGATTCGTAAAGTTACTTCGCCAGTTAAAGTACTGCTTTCAAAATTTAAAATTTGGGCTACTGGGTTTGGGTATTGTTTAATAGTATGAGCCATGTTATTTTCAATACCTGTTGTGCTACCGGTAGTAAAATAAAGTGAAGTAGTATTGAGCCCCGAAATGCCGTTTACTTCCGTCGCAATTCTCCAATAATATTTTCTGTTTGTTAATGAGAAGTTATAATTAAAAAAAGTATCGGTAATTCCTGCCGAATCTAATTTAATTGCCGATGTAGTAAATGCTGGGGTGGTACTTACTTGTATACGATAAGCATTTGCTTGTTCCACTTTTCTCCATTCAAAATGTGTTTGCGTAGACTTACCAATGGAAGCATTTGCTGGTAATAATAATTGAGGTGCGTCAAGTCCTGTGTAAATAACCCTTGTAGCGCTGGCAGGGCTTTTAAAGCCACCATTATTAGCATACATTCTCCAAAAATATTTTACTTTTCCAACCGTTAACTCGCTAACAGCAATACTTAAGGCAGCAGTTGATTTACTTAAAACTATATTTTGAAATAAGCTATCGCTTGCAAATTCTATATTATAAATTAATGCGCCGGGTACTGCTTTCCATTTAAAAAGATAATTTCCACTAATGCCTGCTAAATTATTTATTGGTTGAATAATTGCTGGAACAGAATCTATGGTTGTATTGTCTACTATTCCTCGCGTAATAAACATCTCAATTTTTTGCAATGGATTATCGTTTGCATCTCTTGCAGAAGAAACTATATTATCTACAAAAGTTAAACCCGCAACTACTTTTCCGTAGGCAGTATAATTATTATCTAAACTTGTTGCCGCAGCAACGCAGATAAAAAATTGGGAGTTTGCAGAATTAGGATCCGTGCTTCTAGCTGCAGATAATACGCCTCGCTGATGTGAGATGGGATTGAACTCTGCAGGAATATCGGTTTGATTCGGATTTCCCATTCCCCAAGTACTTTTTGGACCATGCCTAGAATTTGGATCGCCACCTTGAATTACAAAACCAGGAATAACACGATGAAAAGCAGTAGTATCAAAAAAACGCGCCGCAACTAAACTGTCGAAATTTCGAACATGCTTAGGCGCAATACTTGGATACATTTCTACTTCAACAGTTCCTATTTTTGTTCCTGCTCTATAGGTATCAATTAAATAATGTGGTTTCCCGTTGTAAGCACCAATTTGCGCAATACCAACAATACTATAAAAAAACAGGGCACTCAATAGGAGGATTTTTCGCATCACAAATTTTTAAAACTCGTTTTTAAACATCATACTTTCTACTGGCTTAACAGTTTTGCCATTGTATTTTGCATTGCCTTTAGAATTGTACATCACTTCCACTTCGCCTTCTACAACAAAATAAATTAATTGTCCAATGGGCATGCCGTGGTATATGCGTACAGGTTGCGTACTAGAAATTTCTAATGTCCAAGTATTACAAAAGCCTACATCCCCTTTTCCTGCAGTAGCATGAATATCAATGCCTAATCTGCCCGTACTCGATTTGCCTTCCAAAAATGGAACATGCGCATGTGTTTCGGTATATTCTAAGGTTACGCCCAAATAAAGTGTATTGGGTTGTAAAACAAAACCCTCTGGTGGAATTTCAAAATGCTCAATGGTATTGTGCTTTTTAGCATCTAATACCCTGTCTTTATAAACTGCTAGGTATTTCCCCAAATGTACATCGTACGAATTGGTGCCTAAACATTTTTGATCATATGGCTCAATTACGATTGTGCCCTTTTCTATTTCTTCTAAAATTCTTTTATCCGATAAAATCATCGCGCGATTATTTACTTTTGTCTAAATTAATAATTTTTTCTAAAATTCTGATTCGAAATTATGCCAATTGTTTGGTCACAAAACTTAGCTGAAAAGGGTAAAATAGCCATTTGGGAGATTTCTGAATCGGATGAGGAGCTATATAACATGCTGCAACTCGACGAAAAAGAAGAGCAGTACTTTCAAACGCTAAGTAAAGCGCGTCAAAAACAATGGCTTGGCAGTAGGGTATTGTTGCGCGCTTTATTGCAAACCGAACAACACATCGAATTATCTATAGACGAACATCGCAAACCTTTTTTAAATAATTTTCCATTTGAAATCTCAATTTCGCATGCCAATCATTTAGCTGCTGTCATTATTTATGAGGGGAAAAAAGTGGGCGTTGATATTGAAAAAATTTCCGAGCGTATTCTTAAAATTAAAAATAAATTTTTAAGCTCCGAAGAATTAAGCTTTATAGCAGCAGCAAACGAACTCGAGCAATTACATGTTTGTTGGGGAGCCAAAGAATCTCTATTTAAATTATACGGAAAAGGTAGTTTGCCTTTTATTGATGGCATTAAGATAGCGAATTTTGAATACGGTAAAACAGCCGAAATAGCAGCTAGCATTGCTATTCCAGCGTATCACGCTAATTTCAATGTACAGTATTTAAAATACGAAGATTTTATGCTGACTTGGGTAATGGAATAAATTTTTTATTTCAAAACTACTAAACCCAATTCTTTTTCAATGAACTTGATTTGTTCGCGCATGGCCATATGGGTTTGCAGATACATCGTAGTTTCTTCTTCCGATAAGTTTTCTTTGAGGCGCTCGCCGATTTCAAAAAACAACTTTTTTGATTTATTTAATCGTAAATGATTAAGAGCGCTTTTTACCACTTTTTCTAAAATTTTTTCTTCTTGTGGAATAAAAATATCGTGTTCTTTCCATCGTTCACTTAAATTATGTGGCGATGATAATAATACAGCGGCAAGTGTTGCGGTAATTTGATTTGAATGATTACTAAAGAAAGTTTGCGAAGGTGCGATTCGGTTAGCTACGGCTTGTTGAATAATCCCTAGCATTTGCACATATGGTTCGTTGACAAAGCTGAGTTGCTCCTGTTCAATCACTTGCAATATATATTCTGCAACGCTAAAAGACACTGGGGCTCCCGTTTCGTCTGCTAATGTAATTTTTTGCTCGGCATAATTCACTAAAATTCGAATGATTTCTTTTTCCTGCGAATCATTTAGCCTGTTTTCTATCGCAGCAGGTGCTGCATAAATTTCGCTTTCAATGCCAATTGTACTAAGCTCTTCTTGGTTGTTTGCTTTTTTAACTTTCTTTAAACTAAATTTATTTAATTCAGAAAGCAATAAGCGCTCATCCATATCCATCAACTTGCTACACTCTTTAATAAATAAAGAAGCTTTTATAGCATCTGGAATTTTTGAAATGCTTTCAACAATATCTCTAATTAAATCTGCTTTTTTAATTGGATCGTTGTTGATATCGGCTAATAATAAATTAGTTTTGAAAACAATAAAGTCTGATTGCGTTTTCAAAACATATTCTTGAAATGCATTTCCGCCAACTTCGCGAACGTAAGAATCTGGATCGTGCCCATCTGGGAATAAAACAATTTTTACATTCAAGCCCTCTTCTAAAATCATATCTATTCCTCTTAAAGAAGCTTTGATGCCTGCAGGGTCTCCATCGTAGAGGATGGTAATATTTTTGGTGAACCTTGCAATTAACCTAATTTGTTCGGTGGTTAACGAGGTGCCAGAAGATGCGACTACGTTTTCTATGCCCGATTGATGCAAAGAAACCACATCGGTATAACCTTCTACTAAAAAACAATTATCAAATTCTCGAATCGCTTTTTTGGCAAAATAAATTCCATAAAGCACATGGCTCTTGTGGTATATTTCGCTTTCTGGCGAATTAACATATTTTGGACTATTGGGATTTGTTGCTAAAATTCTTCCCCCAAATGCAATCACTCTTCCGGTAATATTATGAATGGAGATCATGACTCAATTTCGAAAACGATCGTAAACAGATTTTTTTTCTTCGTTGAAAATACTGAGTCCGGTTTCGATTAAATAGCGTTCGTCGAAGCCTTCTTTTTTTGCCGCATCCGTAAAGCCAGACCATTCTTGTGGGCTAAATCCTAATTCAAATTTCTTAACAATATCTTCTCTAAATGCGCGCTCTTTAAAATAAGTTAAGCCAACTGTTTGGCCATAAGGTGTATTCCAAAGTGTTTCTGCAAAAAATTTCTTTGCAAAATCAGAAGTCAACATTAAACTTTCGCGGTGATTGTATTTTTCTCTGTCTAGGTCCGAAATGGTTTCATCTTCCTCGATAGCGATGTTATATTTTTTGGCTAATTGCCTTAAGGCATCTGGGTAAGTTAATTTTTCATGCTCCATGATAAAATTAACCGAGTTGCCCGCCTTGCCACATCCAAAACACTTATAAATACCCTTCGTTGGTGATACGGTGAATGAAGGCGTTTTTTCATTATGGAATGGGCAATTACCCAATAAATTCGCACCACGCTTTTTTAAATTCACAAAATCGCCGACCACTTCTTCGATGGCAGCAATTTCAAAAATTTTATCAATGGTTTCTTTGCGAATCATTAGTTAAAGTTATAATGTTTAATGTCAAAGGTACAGATTTCTCTTTTTTTAAATGGTATATCCCAGTCTCCATCATAAGAAATATGGGTCGGAACCAGTGTTTCATCATTTAAATAACTCAATTCTATGTTCATTTTTACATGAAAATCGAAAGGAATGGAAGCGTATGCCATGTCAATATACCTCCCTAAAATTTTCATGTTTTTAGCATCAAAAATGGTGGTGAGCTCTTTAATCATTGTGTCGTCTTTGTTCCACCAGCTAATGCCATCTTTTAATTTACATTTAAAATAATACACCGGTATGTCCCCTTGGTATGTTGCATAATAAAAGCTGTATTGGTAATACTTTGCTAATTCAGGGCTAAAAATAGCTGTTTTATCGCTTATCAGCGGCACGCCTTTTACGGGCTTGCCTGGTGTAAATAGTAAAGTTTTTAATTTTTCTTTATACGCTTCCTCAGTCGTTTCTTTTTGAGTTACTTTTTTATCTGCTAAAAAATCGGTGTTTTTTTCATTCATAAAAATATAAGAAAACATACGAACGGTGAATAAATCAAACTCGCCATTATATTTTGTTACTCGGCCACTGTCTTTTTTTTCGATCAGCTCTTGATGATATCGAAGCCCTTCGTTCACATGTTTTATTTTTCGATAAATTTTACCAGTTTGTTTTTGTGCTTCATCATAAGATTTAATTTTATTTTCCGCAATAAAAGTATACCTCTTTAAGGCCCTGAATGCCTCATAAAACAAAGTGTCTTGGAGCATTACGGTTGTAAAATCATTGATGCTTAATCCTCTTTTTGCCGTAATTGCCATAGCCGAATCAATATTAACAGAACGCAAGGTGTCTGAAAAAATTTGCTTCTTACTTTGTGCAAACACAAAAGTATTTTGTAAAATAAAAAATAAAAAAAATAGTTTTTTCAAATTTATAATTGGCTGTAAACAACAAATTCTTGCTTAGGGCAAGAATTTGTTGTTGTAAATATTTAAACGTTATTACATTGTTTTTAATTCTGCTACTAAAGCAGTTAATGCTTTTTTAGCATCTCCAAAAAACATACTTGTTTTTGGATCGTAAAACAATAAGTTCTCAATGCCAGCGTAACCAGCACTCATAGAGCGTTTGTTTACAATAATATGCTTCGCCTTTTCTACATCTAAAATTGGCATACCATAAATTGGCGAACTTGGATCTGTTTTAGCAGCTGGGTTTACTACGTCATTTGCACCGACAACTAACACCACATCCGTTTGTTCAAATTCCGAATTGATTTCGTCCATCTCTACCATCTTACCATAATCAACATTTGATTCTGCTAATAAAACATTCATATGCCCAGGCATACGACCTGCAACCGGATGAATAGCGTACTTCACTTCCACGCCACGCTCTTCTAATAATAATTCTAATTCATGAATAATATGCTGTGCTTGCGCAACCGCTAAACCATAACCAGGCACAATCACTACGCGCTTAGAATAATTCATTAACACCGCCACATCGGTTGTAGATATATCTTTAATTGAACCCGCCACTTCGGCTCCATCTGCAGCAGCAGTGGTGCCTCCAAAGGATCCGAAAATTACACTAAACAAAGAACGGTTCATTGCTTTACACATTACAATGGTTAATAATGTTCCGGCAGATCCTACTAAAATACCACCTGTTAACATCACTTTATTATCGTATAAAAATCCGCCGAAGGCAGCAGCTAAACCAGTAAAAGAATTCAACAAAGAAATAACAACCGGCATGTCTGCACCGCCAATTGGAATCACAAATAATATTCCGTAAAATAATGCAGCTGCAAATAATAAATATAAAAGTGTACTGCTATCTGTTCCGCTTACTACAACATATGCTGCAAAAGCAAATAAAGCAAACATCACAATGGTATTGATGATATTATATTTTGGCAAACGAATTGGTTTTGCCATGGCGCCATTTAATTTAAGGTAGGCAATAATACTACCCGAAAAAGAAACGCTACCAATAATCATACCCGCTAAAACTGTTATCATGGTGGAGGTTTGACCTACGCTATGGTGAAACTCCATTAAACCAATTAAAGCCGCGCAAGCACCGCCCATACCATTAAACATAGATACCAATTCTGGCATTTTTGTCATTTGTACTTTTTTAGCAGTCAACCAGCCAATAATTGTTCCAGTTGCTATACCGCCAAAAATTAAAATCATTTTAATGTTATCGCGTGAAGTAAGCCCTTCTTTTGAATAAAGAAAAATAGTACCGATAATTGCAATCGTCATTCCGACAGCTGCAATTAAATTTCCTTGTCTTGCTTTTTTAGGATTACTCATCATTTTTAATCCAATAATAAAAGTAATGGATGCAATGAGGTAAGCTATTTCTAATATATATTGTGTCATAATAATTTTCTTTGAGATTTATTTCTTTTTAAACATATCTAGCATTCTGTCGGTAACTACAAAACCTCCAACAACGTTTAAGGTTCCAAGTATAACTGCAACTGTTCCGAGTGTTAAGGAAATATAATTGCTTGCGTCGGTATCTAGCATAACAATAATTGCACCCACAACAACAACTCCGTGAATTGCGTTTGCGCCAGACATCAGCGGGGTATGCAATACAGAGGGCACATGTCCGATTACTTCTACCCCAACAAAAACGGCTAATATGATAAAGTAAATCATCTCTCGATGTGTACTAATAAATGATAATATCTGTTCCATGATTATTTTTATTTAAGAATTGATGGATGAACGGGTGTTCCGTTATGAACAATTAATGAACCTTTGGTAATGTCTTCTGCTAAATCCCAATTAAATTTTTCGTTAGTTGCTAAATGCACTAAAAGCGTTTGTATATTTTTAGCATAGAGTTCACTTGCGTTCATCGGCAATAAACTTGGAATATTACTTTCACCAATTATGGTTACACCATTTTTTTGAATTGTTTTATTGATTTCGCTTCCGATTACATTGCCGCCTTGTTCAACAGCCATATCTAAAATAACCGAACCAAATTTCATGCTTGCAACCATTTCTTCGGTAACCAATACCGGCGCTTTTTTTCCGGGTATTAAGGCAGTAGTAATTACAATGTCGGCTTCTTTAATGTGTTTCGAAACAAGCTCTTGTTGCATTTTCAAAAACTCATCTGAAACACCTTTAACATATCCGCCTTCCATTTTTATACTGTCATCGCTTTTTACTTCAATGAATTTGCCACCTAATGAGGCTACTTGTTCTTTTGTTTCTGGGCGAATATCACTTACTTCCACTACCGCTCCTAACCTTTTAGCCGTTGCAATTGCTTGCAAACCTGCTACACCTGCTCCAAAAATTAACACTTTAGCCGGGCGAATGGTGCCCGCTGCGGTGGTCATCATTGGTAAAATTTTACCTATTTCGTTAGCAGCCATTAATACGGCTTTATAGCCAGCTAAATTTGCTTGAGAACTTAAGGCATCCATTTTTTGAGCACGAGAAATACGCGGTACGGCATCCATCGAAAATGCAGAAATACCTGCACTTGCACAGGATTCAACTAATGCTGGATTAGTAGCTGCCCACATAAAAGAAATTAAAACTGCTTCTTTTTTCAT
>Ga0102896_1000835_pt1 | contig 10762 bp, 6 predicted proteins | sample Colrivmet1554A02_FD_78457 | JGI IMG/M metagenome (GOLD analysis project Ga0102896, IMG submission 78457) | Estuarine microbial communities from the Columbia River estuary - metaG 1554A-02 | ecosystem: Environmental > Aquatic > Marine > Intertidal zone > Estuary | place: USA: Columbia River...
AGAATTCCCATATCGAGAGGAGAAAAATACTACTCCCACATCTTTTAGAAATTTTGCATTTTTCGAAAGCTATTTTTCAAATTACATTGAAGGAACAGTATTTGAGATTGATGAAGCAAAACAAATCATTCAAACCAACAAGCCAATTCCATCGAGAAACGATGATAGTCATGATGTATTAGGAACGTATCAGATAGTTTCTAATAAAAAGGAAATGGAACTTACGCCTTCAACGCCTGAAGAGTTTTTGAAAATAATATCATTCCGACATTCGATATTATTGAGTGCGAGAACTGATAAAAATCCAGGACTTTTTAAAGACAAAAATAATTTTGCTGGAAGCACCGCTTTTGTAGATTTTAATTTAGTAAGTGGGACTTTAGTACAGAGCTTTGATTATTATAGTGCACTAGATCATCCATTTGCCAAAGCAGCCTACATCATGTTTGTAATGAGTGAAGTACACCCGTTCTTGGACGGAAATGGTCGAATAGCACGTGTGATGATGAATGCGGAGTTGGTAAAAGCAGGGCAGTCAAAAATAATTATCCCTACAGTATTTAGGGAGGATTATATGGGAGCATTGAAGAAATTTACGAAACAACGGAAATGCGATACTTATATCAAAATGTTAAAGCGGGCTCACGAGTTCAGTGCGAATGTATATTCAGAGAATATGAATGACATGCAAGTGTATTTAACTTCATGCAATGCATTTATCGAAGATTCAGATGTGATATTGAAAATAAAGACACGTTAATGCGAATTTAATGAGTGGGTTAAAAAATCATAAGTCATTATGATAAATTAATTAGGTTCATTATCTTTGTGAAACCTAAAGAAACTCAAACTAGACAATCAAGCCCTCCTTTTGGCTGCTTGGTTTCTAAGGGGGTTTCCAAAGAGAAATAGAGAAGTAAAATACTTGATATACAGAGAGTTAGTGATTAAGGTTCATAATCCTCGCTGCCCAACCGCACTAATACCTTCGTCCAAACATTTTAGCTATTTAATATGACAGACATTTCAAAAAACCATTGGGACAACATTTATTCCACCAAACAACCAAACGAGGTTAGCTGGACACAGGAACTCCCTAAAACCTCGCTTGACTTTTTGCATAACGCCAACCTTGACAAGCAAGCCAACATCATTGACATTGGTGGTGGTGACAGCAAACTGGTAGACTACCTGCTTGAAGAAGGGTTTGAGAACATTACCGTTCTAGACATCAGCGAACAAGCACTAACAAGAGCCAAAAAAAGACTTGGCGGCAAAGCCGCCAATGTTACTTGGATTGTTAGCGACATCACAGAGTTTCAGCCAACAACTTCTTATGACTTTTGGCACGACAGGGCAGCATTCCATTTCCTGACCACCGAACCGCAAATTGTAAAATATCTATCTACTACAAGACAAGCCGTAAAAGAAAATGGTTTTGTAACTATTGGCACTTTCAGCACCGATGGACCTAAAAAGTGCAGCGGGCTTGACATCAAGCAATACACCGAAGACACCTTGACCGCAGAACTTAAAAATGGTTTTAAAAAAGTAAAGTGCATAATCGAAGATCACACTACACCTTTTGACACAAAACAGAATTTTTTGTTTTGCAATTTCAAACGAACAGAACATTTAAACAATCACCCATTGCCACTAAATTGATTTTCCCTATATTTACCCCATAATGAAATTATTCGCATTCATATTCAGTTTTTACTTGTTGGCTTTGGCAGTTATGCCATGTAGCGACAAGGAGGACTGTAAATATCCAGATACCGAACAATCTTCATTAGCCACAACAGACCATTCCGACCACGACAGCGACACCGAACATTGCTCACCCTTTTGTATGTGTGCTTGTTGCGGACAATCTTGCAGTTTTACACACTTTCAAGCCGACTTATCGCAAAATCTCCAGATAGTAGCACAAAAGGTTAGTGTTTATAAGGCATTCTTTTCTTCCGAAGTATCCTTTTCCATTTGGCAACCGCCAAAAATCTGTTAATAAATTTATGAAGTATTCCGATTGACATCGGAATAAAAAAAACTGTTTACGTTGCTACCGCACCGCAAACCCTCATTCATTTCATTAACTGATAAATTTATGCTCAATAAAATAATTTCGTTCTCAATAAAGAACAAACTCATAATCGGGCTTTTCATTTTAACCCTGATTGGTTACGGCAGTTACCAAATTACAAAACTGCCCATTGATGCCGTTCCCGATATCACAGACAATCAAGTGCAGGTAATTACTTCTGCACCTTCATTGGGTGCTCCCGATGTGGAACGCCTCATAACTTTTCCCATAGAACAAGCCAACAGCAATATCCCTGGGCTGAAAGAAATCCGAAGTTTTTCACGGTTCGGACTTTCATTAATCACCATCGTTTTTGATGATGATATAGATGTTTATTGGGCAAGGCAACAAGTAACCGAACGCTTAAAATTAGCACAAGAGCAAATCCCCAAAGGATTGGGTTCGCCAGAGTTAGCACCTGTTACAACTGGGTTAGGAGAAATTTATCAATATGTAATCAGAGCCAAACATGGTTACGAAACAAAATACGATGCAACAGAATTACGGACAATTCAAGATTGGATTGTTCGCAGACAGTTGTTAGGTGTAAAAGGGGTTGCGGATGTAAGCAGCTTTGGCGGAAAGTTGAAACAATACGAAATTGCCGTTGATGCCAATAAACTAAAATCATACAACATAACAATTAACGATGTGTTTACGGCTTTGGAAAACAACAATGAAAATACAGGTGGAGCATACATTGAAAAAAAATCAACCGTGCTTTATATCCGTGCCGAAGGATTGATAGGAAGCATTGACGATATAAAAAATATAGTAGTAAAAAGCACAGCCAATGGCACACCTCTTTTAATAAATGAAGTAGCCGAAGTAAGAATAGGCAGTGCCGTTCGCTATGGTGCTATGACCTACAACGATGAAGGCGAAGCAGCAGGAGCAGTTGTAATGATGCTGAAAGGCGGCAACAGCAGTGAAGTAATTGAAAATGTAAAAGAACGCATAACACAAATTGAAAAAACATTGCCCGAAGGTGTAGAAATAGAACCATTCCTTGACCGCACAAAAATGGTGAATAATGCCATAGGAACGGTTACAAAAAATCTATTGGAAGGTGCATTAATTGTAATCCTAATACTGGTTTTATTTCTTGGAAATTTAAGAGCTGGTGTAATAGTTGCCTCTGTAATTCCTTTGTCAATGCTGTTTGCCGTTATTATGATGAATATGTTTGGCGTTAGCGGAAACCTAATGAGTTTAGGGGCTTTAGATTTCGGTTTGATTGTGGATGGTGCAGTAATTATTGTAGAGGCGTGTATGTTTCAGTTGCTCATTTCCAAACAAAAGAAAGTTTCGCAACTGCAAATGGATGATATTGTTTACAACACTTCCACCCGTATGCGAAACGCTGCCGTGTTTGGCGAGTTGATAATTCTTGCGGTGTATTTGCCCATTTTCACATTAGAGGGTATTGAAGGAAAAATGTTTAAGCCAATGGCTCAAACCGTTGCCTTTGCATTATTGGGGGCTTTCATTCTTTCCCTCACTTATATCCCAATGATGAGTGCATTGTTTCTCAATAAAAACATTTCGCACAAAAAAAATATTTCAGATAAAATGATGGACATATTGGAACGAATACATCAAAAGTATTTGCTGAAAGTGTTGAACATTCCTAAAATAGTTATTGGTAGTGTGGTAGCACTTTTTGCGCTTTCAATTTTTGTTTTCTCATCACTTGGAGGAGAATTTATTCCCGAATTACCCGAAGGAGATTTTGCAGTAGAAACAAGAGTATTAACAGGAAGTAATATAAACACAACCGTTGATGCTTGCTTAAAAGCAGCTCATATTCTTAAAAACAGATTTCCCGAAGTTGAAAAAGTAATTGGTAAAGTTGGAAGCGGAGAAATTCCAACAGACCCAATGCCAATGGAAGCAGCCGACTTGATGATTATTTTGAAAGACAAAAGCGAATGGACATCAGCCGAAACGTGGGACGAACTTTCTGAAAAAATGAGTGTAGCATTACAAGATGTTCCAGGAGTTACTTATGGTTTTCAATTTCCTGTTGCGATGCGATTTAATGAGCTAATGACAGGTGCAAAGCAAGATGTAGTGTGTAAAATTTTTGGGGAAAATTTAGATACACTTTCTAAGTATGCAACCCTGTTGGGCGATGTTGCCAATAAAATTGATGGTGCAAAAGATATTTATGTAGAACCCATTGACGGACTTCCACAAGTAATTATTCAATACAAGCGAAACATTATTGCCCAATACGGTTTAAATATTTCCGAGATCAATAGAGTGGTGAATACGGCATTTGCAGGGCAAACAAGTGGTTTGGTATTTGAAGATGAAAAGCGTTTTGAATTAGTAGTTCGCCTTGCTGGAGAAAACCGTAAAGAGTTAGAAGATGTTCAAAACCTTTTAATCCCAACTTCACAGGGAACTCAAATTCCATTGTATCAGGTTGCCGAAGTTTCCATTCAGGAAAGTGTAAACCAAATTCAGCGTGATGATGCAAAACGTAGAATTATTGTCGGCTTCAATGTAAAGGGTAGAGATGTTCAAAGCATTGTAACCGATTTGCAAAAGCAAATTGATAAACACATAAAACTTCCATCAGGCTACTACATTACTTATGGGGGTGCTTTTGAAAATTTGATTGCAGCACAAAAACGCTTGTCACTTGCAGTTCCAATTTCTTTATTGCTGATTTTCTTTTTACTCTATTTTGCTTTTAATTCGTTCAAACACGGATTGCTTATTTATTCAGCAATTCCCTTATCTGCCATTGGTGGAATATTCTTTTTAGCTCTACGAGGTATGCCTTTTAGCATTAGTGCAGGTATTGGTTTTATTGCGTTGTTTGGTGTAGCTGTGTTAAACGGAATTGTATTGATTTCAGAATACAACCGAATAAAAGCCGCAGGAGAAACAGACTTAAAACAAATTGTTTTGCAAGGCACAAAACACCGTTTGCGACCAGTACTAATGACAGCCTTTGTTGCTTCTCTTGGATTTTTGCCAATGGCATTAAGCAATGGTTCAGGTGCAGAAGTGCAACGACCTTTAGCAACCGTTGTAATCGGTGGACTATTGATTGCAACTTTCTTAACTCTGTTTATTTTGCCAGTTCTCTATATCTTATTTGAGAAAATTGGAAAGAATAAATCAGCGAAAAGCAAGGCGGTAATTACAGCTACAATTTTTTTGCTTTCGGTTTTTTCCTATCAAAATGCAAATGCCCAAACGCCAATCAATTTAAAAAGTGCCATTGACACAGCTTTAAAAAACAACTTACAAGTAAAAAATGAAAAACTAAATGCTGAATATCAAAATAAACTCAAAGCCGCAGCGGTTGATATTCCACAAACTAATTTGATTGGTGAATATGGGCAAATCAACTCATTCTATAAAGACACCAAGTTTGGAATTGTACAAAGTATAAGTTTCCCTACTGTGTATGCAAAACAAAAATCATTGCAAAATGAAAACTATATAAGCAGTGTGCTTAACATTGCCGTAAAAGAAGCCGAACTGAAAAAGCAAGTCAGCAAAGTTTTTTATTTGTTAGTTTTCTTGCAGCAAAAGCAAAAAATACTTTTACAAAATGATAGTGTATATGCTTCTTTTTTAGAAAAAGCAAACTTGCGTTTTGCCAAAGGCGAAAGCAACATCTTAGAAAAAACAACAGCCGAAACACAACGGGGACAAATAGCCATTCAGTTAAATCAACTTAAAAGCGACATTGAAATTTTACAGTTGCAATTTCAATTGTTATTGAACACAACAACCGCTTTCATTCCTTCAAATGAAAATACGAAACTTGTTTTTACTGCAATGCTTGACACAGCAACCGTTAGCAACCACCCCGAAATAAAAGTTTTGCAACAGCAAAAAACAATTTCTTTGGTGAATACCCAGTTGGAAAAATCAAAGTTGTTTCCCAATCTAAGTTTAGGTTATAGCAACCAAAGCATACAAGGCACAGGAGCCGACAATGTTCTTTATCCAAAATCATCACGATTTAGTGCTGTGCAATTTGGTGTAGGAGTTCCTTTGTTTTTTGGTTCACAAAAAGCAAAAATTAATTCGAGCAAAACACTTGAATTGATAAGTGAAAATAATTATCAGTTGGGTTTACAAACTCTCAAAACAGAGTATCAAGCAACGTTTAAACAATATCAAACACAACTGCAAACCGTAAAATATTTTGAGGACACCGCTTTGCAAAACGCAAACACCATTACCAAAACTGCTAATGACCAGTTTACAAATGGTGACATCAATTATTTGGAATGGACAATGCTAATCAACAACGCAGTTTCTATTCAATCCATCTATGCTGATGCAGTGAAAGAATTAAATCAAACAATCATTCAACTCAATTTCTTAACATCTAAATAAATTTCAATCATGACAAAATATATAATAATATCAATAGCGTTTTCAATCCTCACATCATGCGGAAACAAGCAAACAAAAACGGAGGCAAAGGAAGAAACACCAAGCGAAACCACCGTTGAACTCACCGATGCACAACTCAAAAATTCTGAAATCAAAATAGGGAAAATTGAGCAACGCAATATTTCTTCACTCTTAAAAGTGAACGGCAAAATTGAAGTTCCACCTCAAAATATGGTATCAGTTAGCGTAGCAATGGGAGGTTATTTAAAATCAACAAAGTTGCTTGCAGGTATGCACATAAGTAAAGGCGAAGTAATCGCCAGAATGGAAGACCAACAATACATACAGTTACAACAAGATTTTTTAACAGCAAAAGCACACTTCTCTTCTATTGAAGCGGAATACAACCGCCAAAAGGAATTGAACCAAAGCAAAGCCAGCAGCGACAAGGTTTTTCAAAACGCCCAAACCGAATATCTCTCACAAAAAATTCTTATCAAATCTTTGGCAGAGAAATTAAAATTGATTGGAGTTAATCCTGACAACTTAAACGAAAACACAATTTCCAAAAGTATCAATATCGTTTCACCCATTGACGGCTTTGTATCGCAAGTGAAAATGAATATCGGAAAATACGCAACGCCAACTGATGTATTATTTGAATTGGTAAACCCTTCCGACATTCATTTAACACTTACCATCTTTGAAAAAGATTTGTATAAAATTTCTATCGGACAAAAAATATTTGCTTACAACAACACCAATCCAAACAAAAAATATATCTGCGAAATTATTTTGATAGGCAAAGATGTAACACCCGAAAGAACAATTCAGGTTCAATGCCACTTTGAGAAATACGATAAATCGCTAATCCCAGGAATGTATATGAATGCAGAAGTTGATGTAAGCACCAACAACGCTTTTGTAATCCATAATGATGGAATAGTTCGTTTTGAAGGTAAGCAATATGTCTTTTTACAAACCGAAAACAAAAAATTTGAAATGCAAGAAGTAATCACAGCCAACAACGAAGACGGTTTTACCCAAATAATCTTTGCCGATAGCACAGATATAAGAAACAAGACTTTTGTAATCCAAGGTGCTTACACCTTGCTTATGAAAATGAAAAATATGGAAGAGGAATAAAGTGCAAACTCAAAGAACACCACTACTAATGCCAACGCTTTTGCACTCACATTTGCTTTTTTACCTCCCTTCGTTTGACGAGCTTATGTCATTTGCTGAGCAATTGGAGAATGAATTTAATGAGTGGGTTAAAAATTCATAAGTCACTATGATAAATTAATTAGGTTCATTATCTTTGTGAAACCCAAGGAAACTCAAACTAGACAATCAAGCCCTCCTTTTGGCTGCTTGGTTTCTAAGGGGGTTTCCAAAGAGAAATAGAGAAGTAAAATACTTGATATACAAAGAGTTAGTGGTTATGGTTCATAATCCTATTTCTCCGCCAAAGAATCAAAAAGCTAGCCTTTAGGCTGGCTTTTTTTGTTTTCAAGCGCGCCAAAAGCTTGCTTTTGTAAGCGTATTGAAAACAAAAAAAAAGCCAAAGATGCGAAGCAGCTTAGCTTTTTGTATTCTTTGAAGCGGACCTCAATAGGGAACACGAGCGTCAGCGAGTAATCCCTTGCTAATGTGCTAATGTGCCAGTGTGCTAATGTGCTAATGTGCCAGTATGCTAATGTGCTTAGCTTTTTGTATTCCTTGAAGATTACCAATCACTTCAATTGTAAGTGTCTTTAATTACTGTGATTCCATGTTATTTTTTCATTAGAAATGATACAATTATCAGAAAAATACTATTTTTGGTATGGAAAAGACTAAAAAATCAATCTTTTCTTTCGAATAAGTTGTTTATAAAACTGATTATTATGAGTAAATTGAAAAAAATAAGCTACGCTTCTGTTGCTGGTATAACAGCCTTGTCTGTTAGTAGTTGCGGGAAATATGAAGATGGTCCAAACATGTCTTTATTAAGTAAAAAAGCAAGAGTTGTTGGTAGTTGGAATGTGAGATCAATTGGTTCAGAAGTATTTCCTTCTAATTACGTCGTGAACTTAAATTTTGAAAAATCTGGAAGTGCTACATTTACCTACACATATGCTGGTGGTGGTGGATACACTTATGCAGGAACTTGGGATTTTGCAGCTGACAAAGAAAACTTATTATTGAACATCGATGGTTCGCCCGAGTTATTCGAAATCAAAAGATTAACAAATAAAGAAATTTGGTTGGATGATGATATCTCTGCTATTGACGGTGATATCTGGAAACTAGAAGCAAAATAATTCTAACCCACGTAATTAGCCTCCAATAGGGGGCTTTTTTTTTTATGAAGCAATCTTTCGAACTTAGCTATAGTAACGCTATCACTACTTTTCTAGAGGAACAAAAAATATGTTTGTTCATCACTACCTATCAAGCAGGTAAACTTATTATCATCAGTTCAAAAGATGGTCAATTAATTCAAACCCCCATTTCTTTCAAAAAACCAATGGGAATAGCGATTGATGGAACGAAAATGGCTGTGGCTTGTTTGGATGAATTGTGCTTTTTTTCAAAAAATGAAAATACCGCACCATTTGTCAATAACGAAGATCAACAATACGATGCTATTTATTTGCAAAGGGCAACGTATCATACAGGAACCTTAGATGTTCACGACCTATGTTTTGGCGATGGCATGATTTGGGGTATTAATACCTTGTTTTCCTGCATTTCTGTTTTTGATATAAATCATAGCTTTCGGCCAAAATGGAAACCTCCTTTTATTTCCCAATTGGTTCCTGAAGATCGTTGTCATTTGAATGGCATGGTCTTGAAAGATGGAGTTCCGAAATATGTTACGGCTCTGAGTGAAGATGACGTGAAACAAGGTTGGCGGAAAAATAAATTGAACACAGGAGTGTTAATGGAAGTTCCATCAGGGGAGATTATATTATCGGGCTTATCAATGCCTCATTCGCCTCGATTTTATAAGGATGAACTCTATTTACTGGAATCCGGTACAGGCTCCTTAGTTAAAGTAAATTTGGCCGAAAATTCAAGGGAGTTAGTCGTTTCTTTTGATTGCTTTATCAGAGGACTTTCGTTTCACGAGCATTATGCCATAATTGGTAAGTCTCAAATTCGAGAAACATCAACAGATTTCAATGATTTACCAATCAAAGAAAATTCTAAACATGCTGGAGTGATTATTTTCTGTATGAAGACCCAAAAAATCATTGGAGAGATTCATTACACGGCTGATGTGCAAGAGATATTTGATGTGGGTGTATTTGAAAATGTGGTAAACGCTGTTGTAGTCACTAATGAAATTGAAAAATTGAAGGATGTAATTACTTTTCCTGGAAATGTTTTCAAAAGAATGGAGAAGGAAGGTTAATCACTCATTTTTACAGTATTTCTGTTTTTTGTAGATAATAAAATACAAATACTTAGCGAATGAATCGATAACGTTCTTTCAAAAGCTGAATTGGATCAAGACCAAAACTTAAGAACATGAGCGTCAGCGAGTAATCCCTTGCTAATGTGCTAATGTGCCAATGTGCTAATTTTACCAGCGAAATTATTGGTTGAGCTAGGCGAGAGAATCTGCTAATGAATTTCACCTTGAATAAGGATCATGCCTAGTCATTGAATTCAGCTTGTGTGTGCAAAGCGGATTAGTAAAAACAATCTCGTTATCAAAACATTCAATTTGGATTAAACTAACTTCCCTGTAGTAAATGACTACCTTGCACCCATGAAAGTTCATACTGCTATCCAAACTACGTATCATTGTTCCTTAGAACAGGCATTTAAAATGCCCATGCTTTGTGATGTAACCAAAATTCATACTGGATTTGGTGTCATGCCAAAAGTAACGCATTGTACGGATGATGAAAACTGGGGTCAAGTCCATTCTTCAAAAAAGGTATTTGCGGCGAAGACTTGGTCACAAAAAGGAGGATTTGTTTCAATGGATCATGTGTTGGAGCGTAGGGAAAATGAGTATTGGAAGATTAAAGTGGATGATTTTCAATCCTGGATGCTTGGATTCTATCAATTTGTGGGGGAATGGAAAACAACAGAAACTTCGCCGAATACCATTCAAATTGACTATTCCTATACCATGTATGCACATGGAATTTTATATTATCCACTCAATTGGTTATTCACGAAGTTATTCTGGAGGAGATACATGAAACAGGTTTTGAAGAACATCGAACAGTTGATTGAGAACGACGAGCCATATAAATACCTTTAACTAGATTTCACAACTTCTTAATCTGCCAATCTCAAGGAGTG
>Ga0102896_1000863_pt1 | contig 10626 bp, 8 predicted proteins | sample Colrivmet1554A02_FD_78457 | JGI IMG/M metagenome (GOLD analysis project Ga0102896, IMG submission 78457) | Estuarine microbial communities from the Columbia River estuary - metaG 1554A-02 | ecosystem: Environmental > Aquatic > Marine > Intertidal zone > Estuary | place: USA: Columbia River...
AAAAAGTATGAATGAAAGTTTCTTGATTTCTGTATTTTATAAACTAACAATTTTTAATTTGAAATTTGTTGTACCACCTATACCATTTGGATAAGGTCTATACATTATTTGCGGCAATCCATTTTGTGGCCATTGCATATCTAATTGATCATTGTAAACTCCTTTTACAGACATAATTCTGATAGAAGTACCATGAATACTTGCAGAATCTACTCTTCCTATTGTAAAAATAGCGTGTGCTCTACTATTATCTTCTAATGGCTTGACAAAAATCATATATACACCATATGTGTTTGGAAAATCTGTAATAGTGACAGGCGTTGTAGAATTATTATTTAAATTAACAACTGTTGTAATATCCGCAGGAGCACCATTTATATTATTAACTGTTAAATCATTGGCAACTAAATCGTTTATATGCAAATCAGAATAATGAACAAATGATGTATTTGTAGCAGGATCGAGATTACTACAAACAAATGCAAATTCGTCTAATGTTTCATCCCAAATCATCATAACAAATTCACACGGATATAAAGAATACGTTGAAGTATTATCTGGTATAGTTGAAAAATCCATTCCTTCATCAGGAATTGGATTAGATAACAAAGTTTCTTGATCAAGTGTACTATAAATAGTTGCTATACGTGTACTTCCAATATAACTTTTAATTCTTCTTACTTGACCTTGACCAGTACCACCTGTAATTTTTACCCACCATCCAGAATAATAATCATCTACATTGCTTGCACTAGAACTTAAATGGATTGCTGTAAGAGTATTATTACCATTTTGTACTACACCACTGTGATCTGGAACATCTGCAACTACATCTCCTTGAGCACTATCATTTGCTGATTGGTAACGTTTAACTGCTAACCCACCATTACCAGTTCCAGATGGCGCATTATTTACAATTACAATATTATCATCAATTGTTACAACAGTCGATTCTATAGTTGTAGTAGTTCCTTTAACATCTAAATGACCATGAATTGTAGTTGTACTATTTGTTGTACCTATATGTACTGGGATATTAGAAGTTTGTCTAGCAATTTGAATACCGTTTGTTACATCAACACTTTCAATTTGGACACCACTATTACCATCTAAAATAATTCCACCGACACTTGTAGATATAGTAACCGCATTGTTACTAGTACCAGATGATGCAATATTTACTTTAGAATTAGTATTACCAGTAACATTAATATTTAAATCTTGACCATCTGCAGTAGTACTATTTGTAAATGTACTCGATGCAGCATTAGTAGTAATTACAGTTGAACCACCATTTTGCGTTGTACTTTCTAAACCACCCATTCCTGTATAAATGCTTACTTTTCCACTAGATAACAAAGGTTGTTCGATTGATATATTACCAGTAATTGAAGTAGTTTTAATTTGTAGGGCAGTATTTAAGACATTTGTACCTGAACTTTTTAATATTAGACTAGAATCTGTAAATTTATCAACACCAATTACCATGTTTTGATTATAACCAGAACTATCTACAATATAAGATGATCCAGCACCTCTAGATGTCATTGATATTTGTCCAGATGTATTTGTTATAACTGTATAACCTCCCGATCCAGTAAGGTGAGAAATAGAACCATCTCCTAATCCATCTGAATTTGATATTTGAATACTACCATTTGTATGGTGTGTATTAATATAAAGAGCTGTTCGAGTTGTATTATTGCCTTCGCTAATAATTTTTAATTGGGAATCAGTATAACCATTGAGATTTATTGATAAATCTTGATTTGCCGATTGGGTGTTTACATTAAACGACCCAGTACCATTATTTGCTGTAATTACTACATTCCCATTAGACGTTGTTTCTGTTATACCACCAGAACCAGAAACAATTGAAATTCCACCATTATTTATACCAGATAATAATGAAATTCCACCATTTACGTCAGATGCAACAATATCAACTGCACGTGAGGAATTTAATCCACCGTATAATTGCAAACTTGCAATTTCAGAAACAACGCTAACATTTTTAGTTATGCTTTTAATATTAACAACCTCATTTACTTGAACAGTAGCTGTATTTGCACCTGTTACTGTAAAAGATCCATAGTCTGTATCAATATGAGTTTCTGTTAAATTAGTAATTCCATATAACACATTTAAATTTTCATGTACATTCAATGTTTTTGCAATACCAACACCTCCTGCAACAATTAAAGCACCATCTGCATGTGTTGTACTATTTTCTTCTCCTTGTATGATACAACGTCTATTAATAGTTATATCGCCCCACCCGAATTGAGAGACATCACTGCCTTGTTCTAAAGTCACATCACCGTGAAATATAGTTGCTAACGGAGTTGACATATTACTTTTACTTTAGGTATTTTTATAAAAATTTGGACGAATTTTAATTTTTACGGTATGTTGCATTCTAAATTTAATGTTTTTAACTTATCACTTTTTACATTTATAACTGAACATAATTGACCACATCTTTCAGATGGACAATAATATTCTTGATTATAAATTGGATTTGTGTAATCTTTGAAAAAATTATATCTATTTAAATATGGTTCTAGTAATATATATCCTTTCGGAATTAGATTTTTAGATAAAAACGTAGATTTATATGTTGTATTAATTACAAAACCGGAATTGTTTACAAAACCAGTTTTAGTAAAATCACGTAATACACCTGCGTGTGATACTATAAATATATTTAAATCATCTACTGGTTCTACTACAAGTGGTAGATAGTACGTAGCGAACCATTTAAAAAATAATTTAATATCACCTGGTTGTAATCTTGGTTCAGGAAATGCTTCTACAAATGAAAAATCAAAAAAATTTAATATACCTAATTTAGCCAAGTAATCTTTTTGTTCTTGTAAAGATTTCATAGCATATCCAGGTGAAGTATTAATTTTTTCTATACTGGTTTCTGAAAATTTATCAGAACTTCCTTCATCTAGTTCTCTTAAAAATGGTAATACGTATATTTTATTTGGTGGATTGATCCATTTTCGCGACATGTAATATGCTGTTTCCATTGCTCTAATTAACGGGGAACATCCTATAATATGTATTTTATCAATATTAAAATCGGTACCTTGCCGTCTAACGACGTCGTCGATATCGGTACCTTGCCGTCTAACGACGTCGTCGATATCGGTACCTTGCCGTCTAACGACGTCGTCGATATCGGTACCTTGCCGTACACGTGGGTTCTCCATCTGTAAGGTAAATCTACCTTTTGTTACCGAACCTGTGGGTTCTCCATCTGTAATGTCCGTCTGTGAGGTAGATTTACCCAAAGATTTTAATACTTTATTAATAATACAACCATTATGAATTGATGCATCAACACCAAGATGAGTTAGAACAGGGTCATTTAATGGTTTAATATTTGAATTAAACACGGTTTTAATTTGATCTGGAGATTTTAACAAGTTTTTAGCATCAGAACGTTTAATAATATCAGATTGAAGTAAATGACCAATAGAATTACTACAAGAATATCCGTGTCTAACAAATATAAATTTGGGCATATATAATAACTTTTAAAATAATCTTTTAAAAAAGTTTAAGTACAGTTTAAAAAAATGAAATATATTAATACTAATACTATATAAATGGAAGTTTATTACAAATCAAATTATATAAAGGTTCCGGAAAATTTTTACAAGTCGGATATAGATATTCAAATTATAGAATGGTGGGCTCAAGATGAATATGATGAAAGTAATGATGATGATACAAGTTGTGATTCGAATATTTCAAATGTTAAAAACAAAGATGTATATACTATTAGATGTTTTGGCGTAACAAAGACTGGTGTATCAGTAACGTGTAAAATAACTGGATTTACTCCTTTTTATTATATAAAAGTGCCAAATAATTTTAACAGAGTTCAGTTACAGCATTTTTTAAATTACATTGAATCTAGTTATGCATTACGTGATTTTACTAATCCGTTAGCTAGGGAAAATGGTAAACATAAATCTAGAGTTGTTGAAAAAAAAGATTTATTTGGATTTAAAAATGGGACCCAATATAAATTTGTACAATTAGTTTTTAATAACTATTCTGCTTTAATGAAAAGTAGATATTTATTTAAAAAAGCAACGACAATTCCGAATGTAACAAATAAACCAACTAAATTTAAATTATACGAAAGTAATTTTGAACCATTTATGAGATATTGTCATATAAAAGATATTTTGATGGCAGGTTGGATAAAAATTCCAAAGGGAAAATATAGTATAACTAGAGATTCAGCTACAACTCAAGTTGAAGTTAGTATTGATAGAAGATTAGTTATTTCATCACGACAAGTTCAAGATATAGGTAATTTTTTACAGGCCTCTTGGGATATTGAAGTATATAGTCACGATAGAACATTTCCTGATCCAGAATTTAAAATAAAGTCACCCGACGGTGGTGGGGGTATTATTTATCCAAATGAAATATTTCAAATTGCTACAACGTATAGATATACAAATGAAACGGAGACTCTTGTAAAACATTTACTTACATTAAAACGGTGTAGTAAAATAAATGATCCTAATGTAATTGTAGAAGAATGTAAAAATGAAAAAGAATTAATTCAACGTTGGGTAGAAATTGTTTCACTTATGGATCCTGATATTTTTTATACTTATAATGGTGATTCATTTGATTGTATGTATTTAATAGAAAGAGCTGTTTTATGTGGTTTAGCCCATAAAAAAAAGAGTGGTTCTAAAACAGTTTATTCAGGAGACTTACTAAAAAAATTAAGTAGATTAACAGAAAAACAAGCAGAAATGAAACGTGAATATTTTAGTTCTAGTGCATATGGTGATAGTGAATTTAATAGGATTTATATTCCTGGTCGTTTGAATTATGATTTGTTAATTCATTATAAACGTGGAATGAAAAAATATTCGAGTTATAAATTAGATAATATAGCATCTGAAGTATTAAAAGAAAACAAAAACGATGTTAGTGCAAAAGAAATTTTTGATTACTATCAAGGAGGTGATCCTGATAAAATAAAGCAAATTGCAGAATATTGTGTACAAGATACAGCTCTTTTACAAAAATTAGTTGATAAACAACTTATTTTAACAAATATTATGCAGTTGGCAAATGTTACATTTGTACCTATCGGATTTTTAACAACTCGTGGTCAAACAATTAAAGTATTTTCTCAAGTTTTGCGCAAAGCTAGACAAATGGATTTTCTTGTTCCTCATACAAATTTTAATGAAGATGCATACCCTATATTTCTTAAATTAAAAGAACCTCATCTATTTGAGGATAATATAATTCATGAAAAGACATATATTGAAATAGATGCTGGTAAAAGTCAAGGAAACAAAAGAATGACTATAAGTGGTAGATTATCTGAAATAGTAGATGATACAACAGTTGTTATTCTTTCAGACACTGAAATAGAAAGAGAGTTTTATAATATCAAATTCAAATATAAAAGTAACAATTATGATATTGCTAGAATGTGGTCGAATGAAGATGCTGTAGATGATAGTTTTACAGGAGCAACTGTTTTGGAACCTACTTGTGGATTTTTTAATGATAATATAGCAGTATTGGATTTTGCTAGTTTATATCCTACAATTATGATTAGTAGAAATTTATGTTATAGTGCTTTTGTAATGGATTCTAAATATTTAGATATACCTGGTGTAAATTATGAAAAGATTGCGTGGGATGACAGAGTTGAATATAAATTACGACAAAAATGCGAAGCTATCGGTAAAAGTGGTAAAAGTAAGGGGGAAGTATGTGGAAAACAAGCATATTTTGAAATAACAAACGAACTCGGAATAACTGGTTATTATTGTCGTATTCACGATCCAGAAAAGAAAACTAGATCTTCAGACGAAAAGTTTCAAAAACGTGATGTAAGTTATAATTATACAGTTGTACAACCACACAAAGATCCTAATACTGGAGAAGTAGTTAACAAAGGTGTATTACCAGCATTATTAGAAGAATTATATGCAGAACGTAAAAGAGTAAAACGAGAAATGGCACAGGCCCAAAAAGATGGGAATAAATTATTAGCCGACATCTTGGATTCTACACAATTAGCTATTAAAGTATCATTGAATTCTACTTATGGATTTTTAGGCAGAGGTCAAGGTAATTTGATTTTGAAAGAATTAGGATCTATTGTTACAGCAGTAGGTAGAATGTTAATTGAACAAAGTAAAGAATATGCAGAAGGAGATTTTTTAAATTATATACGAGAAAATAATTTGCTTGTACAAAAATTAGAAAAAAAAGTATTAGAGTTAACAGAAGAAGAAAAAACAAAAGTTCTAAAACGTTTTTGTGTATAAAAAAACAAAAGTTCTAAAACGTTTTTGTGTATAAAAAAGTAATTTACGTATAAAAAAAGTAATTTATATATAATTGGTTTATATATATATGTTGGAGAACAAAACCCATGATAAAGTTTTAAGTTTTTTACCATTTGATGTAATTTACAAGATATATTTTTACATTGATGATTATTGTACAGCAAATAATTTTTTATTATTATGTAAGGATTTCTATAATAATTTTATGAAAAACAAGGCGCGTCATTACAAATTTAATATTTTATATGAAAGTTTGTTTTCATTTTTAATGCTATTACCAGAAACATTTGATACAAATAAGAATATAGGAGATTTAACATTTTTTGAATTGTTAATGTGCCAATCGCAAAATTATCATGATAAAGTAATGTTGAGAAAAGATATTTGTTTTATTTATAATTTGTATAAAAATTTTTTTATGTATTATTTTGCAAATGATACTGATAAAAATACTATAACAATTGCCAATAATCTATCTTCTATTATTATTTTACAAGGTCCTTTATTTATAAATAATTTAGTTAAACTTGAGTGTAGTGGCAACATAGTATCTATTAAATCAAAATTTAAAAATCGTTCTGAAATGTTTGGATATATTTTAGAACATATCGTTTGTTATAATTTTAAATTGCGTAAATATCAAATAGGGTTAGCTATATAGATTAAAGTTGAATCTAAAAAATAAAATCTGTTTTAATATTATATTTCTTAAATTACATTTATATGCCAGAATTAATTAATACAGTATATGATACTTCAGCGAGTATTGGGAGAACATTTAGTTATATAAAATTTACAAGTGTTATTATAATTGCATGTATTGTGTCTATTATAGGTTCAAGTATTATAATTAAAAATAAAGATACTAGTGATAAAAATAAAAATAAAAATATGTATATTGGAAGTGGGTTTTTAGTATTTGGTAGTTTTATTACAATAATTGCATCTATATTTACATATTTAACAACAAGTTTTAAACCATTTGCTGCATTACAAGGAGCTTCTGATGTTGTTACTCTTACTAAAAATGTTTTTTAAATCTATTTTCAAGTAAAAAATTTGTTTCTAAAATAGTTTTTTTGATTAGAAATATGATTCGTAAGTTTTTGTACTTTATATTCATCTAAATCGTACATTAAATTATTATATATAGTTTTATCAACTCTTACTCTTCTATTTGTAATTGGATTTTTTATATAGATCATAGAATTAATTATAATAGTTTCACGGTTACACAGAATATTATAATAATATAGATTTGTTCTTTTTAACATTTGTTTAAATTGAGTGTAATTATGTGAAATAAGATCATCTTTCCAAAAATATCTTTTTATATTACATATTTCAATAAGATAATTTTCATTACAGTCATAACAGCATAAATTCAATACTGTATTACTTAGATTTAATGCTTTATATCCTAATATTTTTTTAATAACAGGTATTGATGTTACATAATTTGAAATTGTACACATTTGATTAAAAGTCATTGGTATATAATTTTTATAATGAAATTTGTACAACACACTATGATAATAATGTATTTTTAAATTATCAATATTAGCTATATCATTTTGTTCTAAAAAGTTAAAACGATAATTAAAATCACAATAGTTAGAATCTGTATAATATTCAAGTTTTAAAAAATTGTAAAATGTTAATAATAGTAATTTATTTGGAAATATATCTATATTGCAAAAGTTATTATTTATATAATAAGTAAAAATAATGTCAAATAATGAATTGGTAATATGATATGATGATATTGGTGGAATAAATGATATATCTCTGTATTTATTAAAATTAGTGATGTAAAATTGCAAAGTTCTCTTTTTGTGTAAAAAATGGTAATCTTTATAAAACATTCGTTTATATTGATATAAATGACGACTTAAATATGTATTTAACCAATTATGAAAATAATTACAATTTGTAAAATCGCATTGTAATTTCAATTGGTATGATAACAAATCATATTGTATAAGTGTAATATTGTAAAATATTATCTTATTAATTCTTCTAAACTTGCATATATCAACTATATTCATAAATTGACATATTTTATAAATGATATCCAACGGTACCTTACTGATGACGAACTCATCAGTTCGGCAAATTTTATCTGTTTTATTCATAATTAAATTAAAACATTCTTTAATTTAATTCATTTTTTAAGAAAAATAAAAGTTGGACAATGAAAAAGGTAACCTACGGCTTTTTACAGTTAGTAATGAATTTTTCTTCCATGACAATCGATTTTTTGAATGTATTTTTCAAACCATATATTAATTATTCTTGGTTGTTCGAACGGTGAAAGATTATTATTAGTAGGATATTTGTAATTGTATCGTATCATATACCCTACACTTTCAATATAATCTTTTAATTCTTCGAATTGTTTTTCTGATATTTGTTCAGGAGTTATTTGATTTCCGTATAAATGTTTTGCTCCAGCTATTAAGAAACTCATTAATAATTGAAACATTACAACTTGGTTTACAACTACTGTTTCTGGTAACATTAAGGTATATGTACACGGAGGCTTTGGTGGTTTTGAAAAAATTATATCTATTAAAGATTTTATATCTTGACTTTGAATTGTGTCCATTACTATATACAATTAAAAAAAAAAATTATAAATCATCTATTAAACAATCTTCTTCTAAGTCATCGTCTAAATTTTCAATAGATAATATATCATCTAAATACAATTGTCTACATAATTTTTTTTTATTATCAGTATCACTATTCAAAAATTTTGTTTTATATAAAGTATCATTTAAAAAACGATTTTCGAAATTATTAATAAAAATATCTAAACTAGTTAAAATATTTTCTAAATAAGAGTTATCTTGATAAATAATAGTAGTTCGTATTTGTGATTTGTATTTTTCTATTAGTTTAGCCATAGGTATATTTAATAGATACATATACAAATGTATTTGTGTTTTTTCATAATCACGTAAAGTAGAAAAAAATCCACGCATTCTGTTTTTAATTTCGACAATATAACTACGTTCAGGATGTTCTTTATCTATATAAATACCATCAAGTCGTCCACCGATACACCATTCAAATTGTGTTGATAATTTGATTTGACGTTTGTAAAATTTTTGAGATGTATCTAATTTAACACCTGATTTTTGTTCATATATTTCTATAGCAGAATCTTCTCGTAATGTTCCGTGAGTTTTGTTAATAAAACTAGTAGTTTCACGTTGTAATACAGCTAGTTTATCTTTTTCTAAATTCATATTTTCTAGAATTGTCGTGATATTTTTTTGTTTATCTTCTGTTTCTACAACTGCAGATTGTAACAATTGAACATTTTCCTCACCGATTGATTTAATTAATCTTTGTTGTTGATCTAAATCAATATTGTCAATTTTACTTTCTAAAGATTTTGATTCTTCTTTTACTTCACTAACATTTTTATCAATTTTTTCAACACGTAATTTATATTGACGTTTTGTAATTTTTTTATTGTCTAATTCGATTTGTAAATTTACACGTTGTTTTTCTAAATTTTCTAATTCTTTTTTTTGCAAATCTAATTTAGTTTTACTTTGGTTTATAATTTCAGTATAAGATTCAGGATCACAACGTTTCCACAAACGTTCAAAAGGTGTTACAAAATCATATTGGTTTTGACCTATATATGCTGCTATATCACTTGGATATAAGAATACTTTTTTCTTGGTTTGATCTGCTGACATTTATATTAATAAAAATATCTTTTTAAATTAAGTTTTTTATTAAGTTTTCATTTTTTGTATGTTATATATATATGTTGCAAATAAAAACTGTGATTATAAGTAAGATTTTTATAAGTTCTCAAGAAGAAAAAGAAGTAGTAGCTAGAGAGTTAGTTAATAATGGTTATAAGGTATACATGTATTTTAATCAAGATTTATTTACATTTTCTAAATTTGATTCTGAAAATGTAAGTGGATTTATAATTGAACCTAAACAGACTTTATTAGAATCATATTTTAGTTGTATAGTTGATTCTGGGTGTTCTTCAGAAGAATGTATAATTGTTGATGATAACGTGGATAATATACAAATTGCTAAAATGACAGGATGTAAGATTTGTTTTAATGGTTCACACCCCACTGAAAATGATCCAGAAAATTTAAATGCGTTAGATATAATAAAGACTATTATTTACTATCAAAACGAAAATTCTGGTATTGTAAAACGTACAATGTTTAGAAAACGTATTAATATAATAATTCCTATGATGGGAAGTGGTTTACGTTTACATAGT
>Ga0102896_1000868_pt1 | contig 10602 bp, 8 predicted proteins | sample Colrivmet1554A02_FD_78457 | JGI IMG/M metagenome (GOLD analysis project Ga0102896, IMG submission 78457) | Estuarine microbial communities from the Columbia River estuary - metaG 1554A-02 | ecosystem: Environmental > Aquatic > Marine > Intertidal zone > Estuary | place: USA: Columbia River...
AAATTCTCTCAGGGCTGCCCGTGTGTCGCTTCGCCCGAAACCATCTGTACCTAATGTCATAAAACTCCGACCTTCTGGAATGAAGGCTCTCACACTTTCTGGCACGGCCCGGACATAATCAGTTGCAGCAATGATGGGTCCACTGGAATCCTTCAATATCTTGGTCAAATAAGGTACAAGGTCCGCGGTACTGTCTAGGGCGGCAGTTTCGCAAGCTTGGCCATTCCGGGCCAGTTCGCTCCAACTGGTAATGCTGTACACAGTGCAAGAGATGCCTTGATTTGCCAGCTGTTTTGCTGCCTTTACAACCTCAGTAAGGATAGCGCCCGATCCTAATAAGGTCACGGATGACTGGCTTTTGACTGCAGCGAAGTGATTCAGCAAATAGCCCCCCTTGATCACGCCTTCGTTTGCCCCAACTGGCAAGTCTGGTTGGGCATAGCTTTCATTCATCAGCGTGATGTAATAAAAAATATCTTCCTGATCGGTAAGCATCGCTCTCATGCCGTGGTCCACGATCACTGCCATTTCGCCCGCATACGCAGGGTCATAGGCCTTGCAGTTGGGGATGGTGGCTGCAACCAAGTGACTGCTCCCGTCCTGATGCTGTAAGCCTTCTCCACCCAATGTGGTACGGCCAGAAGTGGCGCCGAGCAGAAATCCTCTGGCACGCTGGTCCGCGGCGGCCCAGATGGCATCTCCAACGCGTTGAAACCCAAACATCGAGTAGTAAATGTAGAAGGGCAGCATGGGTAAGCCGTGGACGCTGTAGCTGGTGGCCGCGGCTGTCCAACTGGCGATGGCTCCGGCTTCACTGATACCTTCTTCAAGGATCTGGCCGTCTAGTGCTTCGCGATAGGATAGAACCGATCCGATATCCTCGGGCTCATATTGTTGGCCAACACTTGAATAAATCCCAACCTGCTTGAAAAGATTAGCCATTCCGAAGGTACGCGCTTCGTCGGCTACGATGGGAACAATTCGCGGACCCAATAGGGGGTCTTTGAGCAGGTTAGCAGCATTCTGACAAAGGCCATCGTGGTGGACATTTCCTTGCCAGCTGCTTCTGTGGCAAATGCGGCAAATGTTTTTAGCTCTGGGACAGACAATTTTTCTGATGCTGAGTAGCGTTTTGGAAGATAACCACCGAGCTCCGCTCGACGTGCATGAAGGTACTGCATTTCTATGCTGTCCTCGCTCGGCTTGAAAAAAGCCAAACTCGTTGCCTGCTCATCCGAAATGGGTAGGTTAAAGCGGTTGCGAAATTCGATCAACGCATTTTCATCAAGTTTTTTTTGACTGTGCGTCGTCATTTTTCCTTGGCCAGAGACTCCCATGCCATACCCCTTTTTGGTGTGAGCCAATATCACTGTGGGTTGTCCGGTGTGCAATGCCGCTGCTTGATAGGCGGCATGGATTTTGACCAGGTCATGTCCGCCACGTTTAAGACGGTCAATCTGTTCGTCGGTCATGCCTTGCACTAGTCTGGCGAGTTCTTCATTCTGGCCAAAGAACGCGTCTCGGTTGAAGCGACCGTCTTTGGCTGCAAAGGTCTGCATTTGGCCGTCTACAGTGCTTGCAAATGCGCGGGTGAGGGCGCCTGTGGTGTCGCGAGCGAACAGGCCATCCCAGTCGCTACCCCAGATAAGTTTGATGACCTTCCAACCTGCCCCACAAAATAGTTTTTCGAGTTCGTCGATGATCCTGCCGTTTCCACGCACCGGCCCATCTAGACGCTGTAGGTTGCAATTCACCACCCATACCAAGTTATCCAGTTTTTCCCTGGATGCAAGTGTGAGCGCACTCATGCTTTCGGGTTCGTCCATCTCACCATCACCGAACACGCCCCATACCTTACGCGCCGAGCAGTCGATTAATTGACGGTGAGTTAGGTAGCGCATAAAGCGAGCGTGATAAATCGAGCTGATTGGACCAATGCCCATTGAGCCTGTTGGAAACTGCCAGAAATCTGGCATCAGCCAAGGGTGCGGATAACTAGAGAGTCCGCGCGCACCTTGGACCGGCGCAGTGATTTCTTGGCGGTAATGTGCGAGGTCGGCTTCGGCCAGTCTTCCTTCAAGGAAGGCGCGTGCATAAACGCCTGGCGCACTGTGAGGTTGGAAGAACACCAAGTCGCCGCCATCTACTTCGTTGCGCGCATGAAAAAAATGGTTAAAGCCGACCTCAAATAGATCGGCAGCACTTGCGTAGCTTGCGATATGACCACCGAGCTCTCCATGAGCAGCATTTGCCCTCGCTACCATGGCAAGTGAGTTCCATCTCATCAACGAGCCAAGCCGCTCTTCAATGGCCAAATTACCTGGAAATTTCGGTTGATTTTGAACGGAGATTGAGTTGACATAGGGTGTTACCAACTCTGGAGACCAGCCCACTTCAGGATTCCGCGCCATCACTGCCAGTTCGTCCAAAATGAATCTTGCGCGCGCTGCACCCTGAGATTCAATAAGCGATTGCAGTGCCGCGCGCCATTCGGCGGTTTCCTCAGTGTCTGTATCTGCGCTCGAATGGGACAAAAAACGAGAAAAGTGGTGATCAATCATGAGAAGCCTCCTGCGCCTTACTTTAATAAAGTAAGGTCGGCATTTGATTTCGAATTTGCTTGTAATATTTAAAATGTCAGCATTAAATACTGCATAATTTCGATTTTGAGAAATTAAATGCAACTTGATGCCGTTGATCTAAGAATATTGACTGAACTCCAGCAGGACAGTTCTTTGTCCAATGTTGAGCTTGCGAGACGTGTTCATCTGTCACCTTCGCCCTGCTTGATGCGAGTCAGGCACTTGGAGTCTGAAGGTGTGATCCAGCGCTACGTGGCTTTGTGCGACACGAAATCTTTAGGCTTAGGTTTGAATGTTTTTATTTCAATCACGTTGAAGGAACAAAGCCGCAAAGCTCTGGCCGAGTTCGAACACCGCATCGCTGAACATGACGAGGTCATGGAGTGCTATTTAATGACTGGTGACAGCGATTACTTGATCCGTGTCGCACTGGCTGATATTGCCGCGTTAGAGCGTTTTATCCTAAACCAGCTTACGCCGATTGCAGGGGTAGAGAAAATACGTTCAAGTTTTGCGCTGAAACAGGTTCGCTACAAGACAGCGCTACCTTTGCCGCTGGCCGCACATTGACCAGCGGATATTAAATGGCAGCTGCTTTATTCAAAGTCATTTCTCAAGTCTAGGTTGAAACTTTCGACCCACTCAGTTAGCCACAGCAAGAATTTTTTTGTGTAGGTGGCAATTTCATGAGCTTCGTTAGTTTTGTCCTAGAAGAGACTCCGGTTTACCCGGGCGTTGATTGCAGACGGACAGCCCTATTTGTCTTACACACGCTAATGCCAGACAGTTTGCGCATTTCCATTTCTCTCGCTATTATTAAGTCCAAATAAAACTTTAATTGATGGGAGACATACATGCCTAGCAATATTCAATCCAAAAGACGTCAACTGGTGACGGGCGTTGCATCTGCAGCGGCCTTGTCAGTGCTCGCGCCCACTCAGTTATTTGCTCAAGGCGCTTACCCCAATAGGCCTCTCAAAATGGTCGTGCCATGGCCCCCTGGCCAAGCCACTGATTTGGTGGGGCGTGTGGTTGCGCAAGAGCTAGGCAAAATATTAGGGCAGACGGTTGTTATTGACAACAAAGCAGGAGCGGGTGGCGCCATCGGTACCGATTCAGTTGCAAAGGCTGCGCCTGACGGATACACATTGCTCGCTGCGTCCAGTGGCCCGGTATCTATTAGCCCCTTGTTTGGTAAAACACCTTACGCACCCGAAAAGGATTTGGTTCCTGTTGCGATGATAGGAATGTCACCGTATGTATTGGTCACAGCGCCCAACTTTCCTGCCAACGATTTGCGTGAATTTATTGCAGTGATCAAAGCCAATCCAGGCAAATACAGTTTTGCATAATCAGGCACCGCAGCTACTGCGCATTTGATTGCAGAATCGTTCAATGCATCAGTGGGTTTAAAAGCGGTGCATGTGCCTTACAAAGGTTCTAGTCCTGCGTTAACCGATGTGATCAGCGGACAAGTTACTTATTGCATTGAGACAGCAGCGGCTACCATGCCTTTTGTTCGCAGTGGTCGTTTGCGAGCTTATGGTGTGTCGCTTGAAAAAGGCAGTTCAGTCACACCCGGCGTGACACCTTTTGCCAGCGCTGCAGGCATTCCTGGTTTGGCAGGCTTCGATTTGGGTGCTTGGGTGGGCGTGATGGTACCTGCGGGTACGTCACCAGCAGTGGTTGAACGCTTGAGTAGCGCCATCGAAAAAATCATGCCTTCGGCTGAGTTGAAACAACAGTTTTCTAATATTGCTGTTGAAATCGATTATCGACGCGTGGAGGAATTCAATAAATATTTGAAATTCATTTCAACGCGATTCAGTGATGTGATTAAAACCAACAACATCAAAGCCGAATAATCATTTAAAGAGCTTGCAATACAGGATAAGCGCCATCGCTCACCGAGTGAGATTTGAGGATGTGCGCTGATACCTGTTTGCGGCTGACTTTGCCTTGGGGATTGCGCGGCAGTGTTTTAAAGTGAAAAAATATTCGCGGTTGTTTGTGTCGAGACATCGTCTTTAATTTTTCTTTGGCAGCATCGACCCAAGACAAATCTTCTGATTCAGCAACAGCCACGATCACTTCGCCCCAATACTCGGATGGTAGGGACGTGACACACATCCCACTGGTATTGGATAAGCCGGTCAACACTGATTCAATTTCATCAGGGTTGACTCGGTAGCCGCCTGTTTTGATGACGTCGGCAATTCGACCCGTGAGCATGACGCGACCGATAGCATCGATATATCCCAAATCACCCGTTGAATGCCATCCATCGGGTTCATGCAAACGCAAACCATTGACATCGATTAAGCCCAATGACATTTGCTGAGCACGCAGCCATATTTCACCTTGTTTGAAATCGATTGTTTCGTCTTCGTTGTCTTGAGTTTGTGCGTCAATTTTTATTTCTACACCCGATGGCGGCCAACCCACACATGCTCCTGCAGGAACTACATCTTGCGTATAAAACGCGTGTGTTTGTTCGGGGCGCAAAATTGTGATTGGGTTGACGCATTCGGATTTGCCGTAAGTGATACGAACTACAGGTCCAAAAATTGCCAAGGCTTTTTGATACAAAGCGGGCGGTAGAGGTTGTGTGCCCGTAAAGATGCATTGAATATGCGCAAATGTTTGTCCAACAAACTCTGCGCAGAGTTTGGCCAGTACCGTCGGTGGCGCAAAGATCGCTTTGAGCGCAGGGTCATGAATATGTTTTTTTACTTTTTCTAATTCAACGCCATCGAGCAATATCAAAGGCGCACCATGATCCAACCAAGCAAAGGCGATGAGAGACGCGCCATGGATATACGGCGTCATCAACAGTATCTTGTCGTTGACACTTGGAATCCAAGGCAAGTGTGCCTTTTGTTGTTGTTCACCTTGCCAGCGTTGACCATGCGTATACACAACGGCTTTGGGTTTACCTGTGGTGCCTGATGTAAACAACAAGCGTCCCCAAATGTCATGTTCTACGCTTGGAAAAATGTGTGTTGGAGAGTGTGGAATTTTTTCGCATAAAAGCGCGTTGATACCGAGCTGTAACCAATCATCTTCTCGTCCTGGTTGAGTCACCACATCTTTGAACTGCGACAGTTGATGACACCACGCCAATTCTTCTTGCGTGTATTTCCAGTTTAAAGTTGTTTCGGCAGCACCGCAAATTTTGATGCCATAAGACACCCACACCGCATCGATGCCGTTTGGTAAACACGAAGCAACACGGTCCCCAGGCTTCACGCCTCGATGGATTAAATACGCAGCAAGGTCGTGCGCACGTTGACACAGTTGCTCAAAGGTGAGTTGTGCATCAGCACCATCATGCACGGCCAGACGAGGACCGTGTCGTATGGCGGTGCCAATGAGGTCAGATGACCATGCAATCGGTAAAGACAATTGACTCAGTGTGTGATTTGTTGAATTCGACTCACGCCTTGAAGATTAGAGAGCGATAAATACAAGGCTTGATTGTCTAATCCTTGAATACCGCGTGTGCAATCCAAAAATTTAGTTTGCATCTCGGCTTCTTTGAGTGGCAGCATTGCATTGCCACGAGCGAATCGAATATCACCCGATTCAAATATGGTGCCGTCTTTTAATTCAATTTGCACGCGATCGTTCATTGAAAAAATCGGTTCAATCGGACAAACCGTATCAACCACAGAAATTTCTACTTTTTTCATGAGCTCGCGTATCGCAGGCGTGCCCACAAATTCATCGGTCAATTCTGATAGGCCTACTTTGCCAGCCACCAATGCAGAGGCCGCTGCAAACTCCATGCTAAATTTGGCCTCTAAACCTGTGATGGGTGAATGATTGCGAAGCATCGACGCTTGCGATTTTCCGATTTGTGTGCGAATCGATTTAACCTTGTCAGCCAATAACGCGTGTTCTTTTTTAAGATCCAGTAATCCATCAATCACGCGATGCGTGGCATAACACGTGGGATATTTTTTGATCGATAAACCATAATCGAGTGCGCGAAACGTTTGTCCAATTTTGGATGCCGATGAAGTTTTGTCCACATTTTGCATGGGAGAGAGTGCAGATAAATAACCCGCATGGTGTTCGAGGGCATCGGGTGAAGCCGTGAGTCCTAATGCAACCATTCGCACCGCATCAACGGCGCACGCTGCTGCTCGTCCTGCATGCAAAGGCTTGGTCATTGTTCCAAAATTTGCAACCAAACCACTGGCCATACTGGCAGACAAGGCCAATGCGTGTTGACATTGCAATGCATTCAATCCAAACAAATGTGCAACGGCTGCTGCTGCACCGACCGTGCCGAGTACAGCGGTTGGATGCCAGCCTTTGATGTGGTAGGGGTCTTTTTCGCGTGAAAATAATTCAGCCCAAACTTCATAGCCCACCAAATAAGCACGCAAGGCGTCTGCACCTGAACAATTTTTGAATTGACCCGCCGCAAGTACCGCAGGAACCAAAACAGTACTGGGGTGACCGCCCAATGCCACATCGTCAAAATCTAGTGCATGACCCGCAGCGCCATTGATGAGTGCAGCGTCCGCACAAGAAGCCATTTCTGATGTCAGAAGAACAGAGGCTTCACGTGCTGAGGATTGTCGTTGTGCAACAAATTGACGCGCAATTTTGACAACGGGTTCATCACGACCCGCGAGCATGGTGCCAATTGTGTCGATAAAACCCGATTGGACAATTTCAACAACACGCTGTGGGTAGGCAGGAAAATTGGGCTGATGAACAAATTTTGCAAGTTCTAAGGTGAGTCCGGTCATGTTTTTCTCTTTATTTGAATTGAAGTTGATCAAAAAGAACGCGGCATACCTAACACGTGTTCGCCTACGTAAGAAAGAATCAAGTTGGTGGAGATCGGTGCGATTTGCATCAACCGAGTCTCGCGCCATTTCCTTTCGACATCGTATTCTTTGGCGTAACCAAAGCCGCCATGGGTTTGCAAACAGGCTTCACCTGCATGCCATGCGGCTTCAGACGCGAGCATCTTGGCCATGTTGACTTCACCACCGCAGGGAATATTGGCTGCAAACATCGCAGCAGATTTGCGTAACAAAATTTCTGCTGCTTCTGTTTCTGCGTGGGCTCTGGCAATTGGAAATTGGATGGCTTGGTTTTGTCCGATGGGTCTTCCAAAAATAACCCGCTCATTGGCATATTTCACAGCGGTTTTAGTAAACCAACGTGCGTCCCCAATGCATTCGGCAGCAATCAAAATGCGTTCTGCATTCATGCCATCCAAAATATATTTAAAGCCTTTGCCTTCTTCGCCAATGAGATTTTCTGCAGGCACTTTGACGCCGTCAAAAAATACTTCTGTGGCGTGGTGATTGATCATGGCCTTGAGAGGTTTGATCTCGAGTCCTTTGCCAAGGCTCTCGCGAATATCAACCAAAAAAACCGACAAGCCTTCTGTTTTTTTCTTCACTTGATCCAGCGGCGTGGTGCGCGCAAGTAACAGCATCAAATCAGAATGCAATGCACGAGAAGTCCATACTTTTTGCCCGTGCACCACGTAGTGATCGCCATTGCGAACTGCACGTGTTTTGAGTTGCGTGGTGTCGGTGCCTGATGTGGGTTCGGTAACGCCAAACGCTTGTAGGCGCAATTCACCGCTGGCTATTTTTGGTAAATAACGTTTTTTTTGTTCTTCCGATCCGTGTCGAAGCAAAGTGCCCATGATGTACATCTGTGCATGACATGCGCCTGCGTTACAACCGCTGGCATGAATCTCTTCAAGAATGACAGAGGCTGCACGCAAGGGCAGACCTGCACCGCCATATTCTTCTGGAATTAGAGCGCCCAAATACCCCGCATCGGTTAGCGCTTTGACAAATTCGGTTGGGTATTCTAGTTTTTCTTCTAAATGGCGCCAGTATTCACCAGGAAAGCCTGCGCAAATGCGACGAACGCTTTCTCGAATGTCTGAATAGTCTTCGCCAAGTGATACCGAAACATGATCTAAATTGTTGTTGGAATTCATTGTTTAATTACTCTTTAATCGTTGAAATACATACAAGGCTTAGCGCCCTTTGAAAACGGGTTTGCGTTTTTCATTGAAAGCCAATACACCTTCGTATCGATCTTCGGTTTCAATCAAATGGTTGTAAGCCTCGACTTCGAAACGAAAGGCGGTGCGCAATTCCATCTCAAGGCCATAACGTACAGACTTTTTGATTTGCTGGACAGACAGAGGGGCATTGCCCGCGATGATTCGGGCGGTATCCAAGGCTTTGCTTAAAACCTGACCGGGTTCGCACACTTCGTTGAGCAGGCCCCAGTCGAGGGCCTTGGCCGCATCAATCGGTCGACCAGTCATCAACATTTCTTTGGCGCGTCGCTGGCCAATGGCGCGAGGTAAGTTTTGTGTGCCGCCTGCACCTGGCATGATGCCCAAGGTCACTTCGGTGAGTGCAAACTTTGCAGCGCTTGACGCATACACAAAATCGCAAGACAACATTGTTTCAAAACCACCTGCATAGGCGTGCCCATTGATGGCGGCAATCACTGGTATAGGCATGTCGGTAAGGGTCCAATACATGCGTTCAAACAATTGATGTTGTTTGAGCCATTGCTCTTTGGTCATGCCTTTACGTTCTTTTAAATCGCCGCCCGCGCAAAATATTTTATCGCCGGCGCCTGTGAGAATAATGCAACGAATATCTCGAGTATCTTCTGTGAGTCGAGTCCAGAGATCTAAAAAATCATGACCCATTTGCGTGTTGAGCGCATTTCCCACTTGCGGACGATTCAAAGTGATTTTGAGAAGATGAGGCTCGACCATTTCAGTGAGCAAGGTTTCGTAGTTAGGAAGGCTCATAGATCAGGCGTCTCCATTTTTTGAAAATAAAAAATCGGTGTGTTGTCCTAAAGTGGGAGGAGCCGTTCGAATATCGGAACGTTCGCCATTGAGACGCAATGGAAGAGCAAAAAATTTCATCTCTGAATTGGGAACGTCTTGTATCAATTGCAGGGTTTGTGTTTGTTTATGCGCAACCATATCTGCAATCGATTGAACGGGTGAGCAAGGGATGCCTGCATTTTCTAAAATCGCAACCCATTCTTTTGTTGATTTCGATTGAATGATTTCATCGAGCACGCGATACAACTCGATTTGGTGTTCCACACGTTTGGCATTGGTGGTGTACCGCTCGTCATCACACCATTGTGGACGTCCTACCGCCTTGGCCAAACTTTTAAACAATGAATCACTGCCTGCGGCAATCACCAATTCACCGTCTGATGCGGCATAAGCTTTGTAGGGCACGATGCCCGATGCGCCGGAACCTTGTTTGCCAGATATGTGTCCATTGGCTAAAAATTGCGAGGCCAATAGTGACACCCAAGATGTGGCGGTTTCAAAGAGCGATACATCAACGACACCACCTTTACCGGTGGTTTGTCTTTGCATGAGCATGGTTAATATTCCAATCACGCCCCACATACCTGTGCCCATATCCACAATCGATGAACCCACACGAACAGAAGGGCGTCCCGGTTCACCGGTGGTGCTCATGATGCCGCCAAAGGCTTGCATCAAAGGGTCATAGCCCGGTCTGTCTTGCAAAGGCCCCGGGTTGCCAAAAGCACCGATGTTGCAATAGACCAATGAAGGTTTTCTTTTGAGTAATGTGGCTGAGTCCAGACCTAAGTCTTCCGTTTGACCGGGCCTTAAATTTTGAATCAGGACATCGGCACGATCATCAATGAGTTTTAACAGTGCTTCTTTGTGTTCGGGCTTTCTTAAATCACAGACCACCGATTGTTTGTTTCGATTGAGCGATTGAAACATCGACGATGCGCCTTCCCAAAATGGAGGCCCCCATTTGCGCGCGTCGTCACCTTGGTCTTTTTCAACCTTGATGACAGTGGCACCCAAATCTGCAAATATTTGCCCAGCAAAAGGTGCGGCCACGCTGTGACCGAGCTCGATCACTACCAAATTTTGAAAAGGTTGAGAAGAGGATGTCATGGGAGATAAGATACCAAGATTGCTTACCCAACGGCGCGCCGCACCGAC
>Ga0102896_1000875_pt1 | contig 10567 bp, 8 predicted proteins | sample Colrivmet1554A02_FD_78457 | JGI IMG/M metagenome (GOLD analysis project Ga0102896, IMG submission 78457) | Estuarine microbial communities from the Columbia River estuary - metaG 1554A-02 | ecosystem: Environmental > Aquatic > Marine > Intertidal zone > Estuary | place: USA: Columbia River...
AAAAGAAATTTTCAGGAGTGAATTAATCGTCAAGTCTGCTCCTGTTTCAGAGGAAGAACTTCCATTGCTTACAGTGGGTCAAACCATCATTTCCCCCATTCATCTTCCGGTGATGAAATCGCATATCCTGGAAAAGATGATGGAAAAAAAAGTGACCGCCCTTTCATTTGAAAACCTCAAAGATGAATCTGGTCATAATCCGATTGTGAGAAGCATGAGTGAAATTGCTGGGAGCTCGGTGATGCTGATTGCTGGGCAATACCTCAGCAGTGCCAACAACGGGAAGGGGATGTTACTGGGGGGTATCTCTGGTATTCCACCTACCAAGGTCATCATCATTGGCGCTGGCATTGTTGGTGAATATGCCGCCAGGACTGCCTTGGCAATGGGTGCCAGCGTAAAGGTTTTTGACAACAATATCTACAAGCTCAAAAGGTTGCAGAACAATATTGGTGTCCGGCTATGGACTTCAGTACTGGAACCCAAGGTGTTGGCCAAACAACTGAAAACCTGTGATGTGGCCGTTGGTGCTTTGACCTCTTCAGGTGGGAGAACCCCAGTGGTGGTCAGCGAAGAGATGGTGTCGATGATGAGGCCCGGGAGTGTGATTGTAGATGTGAGCATTGACCGGGGAGGCTGTTTTGAAACTTCTGAAGTGACTTCACATGAGCAGCCGGTTGTGTCAAAATATGGTGTGATCCATTATGGGGTGCCCAACATTCCTTCCGGATTTGCCAGAACCGCTTCACAGGCCATCAGCAATGTATTGATGCCGCTGTTGCTGACCATAGGCGATGAGGGCGGTCTTGAAAAACTGGTCTGGCACCAGCTCAACATCCGCAATGGTATTTATCTTTTCAAGGGTTCACTCACCAATTTTCACCTCAGCCAACGCTTTAACCTGAAATATACCGACCTGAACCTGCTCATTGCAAGCCAGCGTTAAAACCAAAACAAATCAGATGAAAGCGATCATTCCTGTTGCTGGGGCCGGAACAAAACTAAGGCCTCATACCTATACACAACCCAAGGCATTGATTCCGCTTGCGGGCAAGACAATCCTGAGCATTATCATTGATCAATTGGCTGATGCAGGCATAAAGGATTTTGTGCTGGTTGTAGGATATTTGGGGAACAAAATTCAGGACTATGCAAAGGCCCATTATCCAAACCTCAACATCACCATCATTCAGCAGCATGAACGCAAGGGCCTGGGGCATGCAGTGTTTTTGTGCAAAGAAGCAGTGGGCAATGATGAGGTTGTCATTGTTTTGGGGGATACCATCTGCGAGTACAACGCAGCTGAATTCCTGGCCACTGAGGGTTCAGTGCTTGGTGTAAAAAAAGTTGATGATCCCCGTGATTTTGGTGTAGCAGAAACAGATGAGTCTGGAAATGTAAGCCGGGTAATTGAAAAGCCCCAGATCCCCCGAACAAACAATGCGTTGGTGGGTATTTACAAGATCAAGGATTCATTCCTGTTGTTTGATTGTTTATCCAACATGATGAGCAATATAACCAAGGAAGGAGAGGAGCATGGGCTTACACCCGCTTTGGAGTGCATGATTGCTGGCGGAACACATTTTACCACCTTCAAGGTGTCCAATTGGTTTGATTGCGGAAAAAAAGAAACATTGCTTGAAGGCAATGCGACACTTTTGAAAAAATGGGGAGGAGATGTCGCTGCTGAACATTCATTTGAAAATACCATCATCATCCCTCCGGTGAGCATTGCGCAGGGATGTGAGATCAGGAATGCTATCATCGGCCCCAATGTGTCGATTGGAGAAAAAACCCTGATCCAGTATTCGATTGTCAAGGATTCTATTGTTGGTGCCTATTCTAAATTATACGATGTGGTGCTGCATGATTCCCTTATTGGGTCTGATACAGAAATCAAAGGGGAGACCCGTACACTGAATATAGGCGACAATACTGAGATTGATCTTGGATGATCTACCCTACCTGATTTTTCCGACCATCTCTGAAGGGATCACCCATGCATCAAATTCAGCTGCTGTAAGGTACCCCAACTTCACTGCCATTTCTTTAAGGGTTGTTCCTTCCTTATGGGCTTTTTGGGCAATTTCAGCGGATTTGTAATACCCGATTTTGGTATTCAGTGAAGTGACCAGCATCAGCGAATTGTTCAGGTGCTTGTCAATATTTTCATACAAAGGCTCAATTCCGACAGCACATTTGTTGTTGAAACTTACGCAACCTTCTCCAATCAATCTTGCACTGTGCAGGAAATTATAGATCATCATGGGTTTGAAAACATTCAATTCAAAATGACCCATTGCGCCACCAATGTTGATGGCCACGTCATTGCCCAATACCTGGGCCGCAATCATGGTCAAGGCCTCACACTGCGTTGGGTTCACTTTTCCTGGCATGATGGATGAACCGGGTTCGTTGTCAGGAATGAAAAGTTCTCCAATACCACTTCTTGGGCCGGAAGACAGCATGCGAATATCATTGGCGATTTTCATCAGGCTGACAGCCACTGTTTTCAGTGCTCCATGTGCTTCAACGATGGCGTCATGCGCAGCCAGTGCTTCAAATTTATTTTCTGCAGTAACAAAGGGAAGACCTGTCAGTGCTGCAATATGCTTGGCTACGTTTTCTGCATATTGATCCGGGGTATTGATGCCAGTACCCACTGCAGTACCGCCCAATGCAAGCTCTGCCAGGTGTTCAAGGGAATGCTTGATGGCTTTGATGCCATGGTTGAGTTGTGATACATATCCGCTGAATTCTTGCCCGACGGTCAATGGGGTTGCATCCATGAAATGGGTTCTTCCAATTTTTACCACATGCATGAAGGCCTTGCTTTTTTCGGTCAGTGTATCCCTTAAGGACTCGATGCCAGGTAAAGTAACTTCCATCAACATTTTATACGCGGCGATGTGCATTGCTGTTGGAAAAGTATCATTCGATGATTGTGATTTATTGACATCATCATTGGGGTGAAGGAATTTTTCCTTGTCATTCAAGGAGCCCCCTTTTTTTACATGTCCTCTGTAGGCAACCACTTCATTGACATTCATGTTGCTTTGGGTACCGCTTCCGGTTTGCCATACGACCAATGGAAAACAATCATCGAGTTTTCCTTCCAGGATTTCATCGCATATTTCACCAATCAGGATGGATTTTTCTGCTGACAATACACCGGCCTCACAATTGGTGATGGCAGCCGCTTTTTTCAAGAACGCAAAGGCATAAATGATTTCTTTCGGCATCCTGTTGATGTCTTGGGCAATCCTGAAATTGTCAATGCTGCGCTGGGTTTGGGCACCATAATACGCATTGGCTGGCACACTGACTTCGCCCATTGTATCCTTTTCAATCCTGAATTCCATGTATATGATTTAAAGATGCAAAATTAATGAATGTATGGGCATTAAAAAGACCTGTTTTTACTGGTCCAGTCCCTGATGTACGCTGCAATTGCTGTTGAGGATGTGCCTGGCGGGAATAGCTGTCCCACTCCCAAGGCTTCAAGTGCCAGCCTGTCTGCTTCCGGAATGATGCCGCCACCGGTCAGCAAAACATCATCCATCTTGTTGGCTTTCATCAACCCAATGATCCTGGGAAAAACAGTCATGTGGGCACCGGAGAGGATGCTCACACCAATCGCATCCACATCCTCCTGCAGGGCCGCCTCAACAACCATCTCAGGAGTTTGCCGCAGACCGGTATAGATCACCTCCATACCGGCGTCCCTGAGCGATGTGGCAATCACTTTTGCGCCCCTGTCATGCCCGTCCAGTCCTACTTTTGCGATGAGTACACGCAGTGGTCTTTTTGAGTGTTGATTTTCCATGTTGTGGTTATTGTGCCAATAGGGTCAGGCAGTGTCCAATTCTTCTGGTCGTGGCTTCCTTGCCTATCCTGAAGGCGATGTCAAAAACAGTAGGGCCAAATTTAGCGCCTACCAGCATGATGCGCAGGGGAAGTTGCAGTTCACCAGGTTTGATTTGGGCAAGAGCAGCGGCTTCCTTGAAGGTGTTTTCAATGGCAACTGCATCCCATGTTTCAATCTGGTTTAGCGTTGTTGTCCACCCTTCAAAAAACACTTGCTTTCTGTCATCCCATTTGGGCTGAACAGACGCCAGGTCAATCTCTAAAGGGTCATTGAAGAAATAGGCGACCTGTGCTACAAAATCATTGATGAGTTGGCACCTTTCTTTTACCATGGGAATGATCTCCACCAGCGCTTCTTCATTGGCATCGATATCATTTTTCTTGAGTATTGCTTGTACCAAAGGAAGGAGTCTGGCGGTTTCGCTTCTTTTGATCCATTCTTGGTTGAACCACTTGGCTTTCTCAAAATCAAATTTTGCTCCTCCCTTGTGAATCCGGTCAATCGAAAATCGTTCAATGAGTTGTTCAAGGCTGAAGATCTCCTCGCCACTGCCATCATTCCAACCCAGCATGGCCAGCATGTTGATGAATGCTTCAGGCAGAAAACCCATTTCCTTGAATCCTTTGGTGAGTTCAGTTGATGTGGGGTCTTGCCAGTCCATGGCAAAAACTGGAAATCCAAGCCGGTCACCATCCCTTTTGCTCAATTTTCCTTGACCATCCGGTTTCAGGATCAAGGGAAGATGGGCCCACTCGGGCTTTTGGTCTTTCCAACCAAGGTAATCCCAAAGCAGGACATGAACCGGTGCTGAGGGCAGCCATTCTTCTCCCCGGAATGCATGCGTGATTTTCATTTCGTGGTCGTCTACTACAACGGCCAAGTGGTAGGTAGGCATCCCATCTCCTTTGAGCAAGACCTTGTCATCCACCTGGTCGGTATTGAATGTTATTTCCCCCCTGACCATGTCCTGAAAGGTCACTTCAGTTGAGGGTGGCATTTTGATGCGAACAACAAAGGGCGTTCCCTGGTTGATCAATTCACCGACCTTTTCACTGGACATTGTCAGGGAATTGTTCATTTGCCCTCGGACCTTGCTGTCGTATTGGGGAGAGGGGTTCATTTCAGAACGAAAAGCATCCCGCATTTTTTCCAATTCCTCTGGTGTATCAAATGCATAATAAGCATGTCCTTGTTCAATCAGCTGCTCTGCATATTTTTTGTAACTGTTTTTTCTTTCGGATTGGCGGTATGGGCCATAGGCCCCTTCCTTGTGTGGGCCTTCATCAGGTGAAATGCCACACCAGTCAAGGCAGTCAATGATGTATTGTTCTGCTCCCTGAACAAAACGTCCCTGGTCTGTGTCTTCTATGCGCAGGATGAATTGACCATTGTTTTTATGGGCAAATAGGTAGTTGAACAAGGCTGTCCTGACCCCACCGAGATGGAGCCCCCCTGTGGGGCTGGGGGCAAACCGTACCCTTGTTGTTGATGCTGTCATGCTGCAAAGATAAGCAGATATGGTTGTTGCTGCAATGATCTAAAAAGGGAACCCTCCCTTAGACAAGGGAGGGTTCATTCCAACCAATATTACCATTTATGATAAGTCGTTAATTATTTGTTCATGAACTTTTCAGTTCTGTTTTCTGTTTCATTCACCAACCTCAGGTTGTATATTCCTGCGGGATGGTTTCTGACGTCGATGGTTTTGGTTCCTGCAGTTGCTTTTCCTGCCATCACAACGTGGCCAAAATTGTTTACCACCTGGTATTCATAGGCTTCTGCTGCATTCACGATGACAGGTTGTTGTGCTTGCTTAATTACTTTAAAGATTCCTGCTCCATCATTTTTATTTTCAATGGTGACGCTGTTGCTGAATTGAACAGAGCCGTCTTTTTCAATGAATTTCAGCATGTAGGTGTACGCTGCTGCTGCAACCACCTGGTGTACATAGCTGTTTGTATTCAATGCTGGTCTTGCGATTTCCTTGAAGCTACCTTCTTCTGTTGCAACCATCACACTGATTGCAGCAGTTCCTGTCAAGTTGGTTGTGTTCCAATTGATTTTGTTGCCATTTTTAACTTTGATTCCAGTAACAACTGTGTTGCTGGTAGAACCTGTAGTTGTGCCTGTTGTTGTAGTGGATGTTCCGGAATACGTTCCGTCAATGGTATATGCTCCGAGGCTTCCATAATCATTGCCAGCATTAATGTTTCCTGATCCATCAATGATTACATAGTAGGTCCCAGCACTCAACGTTGTATCAATTCTTGCATTCAGAGAATCTGCTATGTCATATGTGCTGATTGCTGTTCCCCTGGCATCCTGTAGGATGATTTTTACATCCAGGTTGGCGCCACTGTTTCCTGCTGCAACACCAAAGGGTATGACATTCATTTTAACCATTCCTTTTTGGCTCAGGTCAAAGCGAAAATAATCCTTGTCGGCGCTTGTGCTGATTACACCTGACTTACTGAAAACATTATTGCTGATGATCATTGGGCTGGCATTGGTATAAAGATCCGCATAATCATCAGGCCTGTAACCAAATCCGTTGGTTGTCGTGATAATACTAAGGTTATCTTGGAGGTAGCTGCAACCATTGGGCGTTGGTCCGAAGTTCCACTGTGTCGCATTCCTGGAAGCAACATTTCCCATGATTGGTCCCCAAGAGGTTTCTCCTGTTCCGATGCCTGTATGATAAGCACTTGTCAATGTACATGTTGATGTGTAAGCAGATTGGTGGTACAATCCCAGTGTATGTCCACTTTCATGGGAAACAGCTTCTGCTACTTTTTTTGCATTGTTTCCAAGGCGGTCACTGAATACAAAAGCGGGTGTGTCATCACCCCAGGTAAAAGATGTTACATAAGCAATGCCGGCAACACCTGCATACCATGCGCTGGTAGGAGTCACAACCACGCGGATTCTTTGGGAAATCGGTGATGCAAGGAATTTGGCGAGGTCAGTGGTTACGTTTATATTAAAAGGCCTGAAATCTTCGGCTACCCTGTTGAAGGCCTCTGTGATTTGCGCATCAGTCATGACTGCAGGCAAACAAGAAAACGGTGTGCCATAGTTCCACATGGAGCTGGTCACATCATGTCCGTCAAAATCAAGGTATAATGTTGCTGTGGCTGTAGGATAACTGTTCAATGTTGGAGCGGCAGTTGCAGTGCTTGCTGTGAAAATGGCAGCAAAAAGCAGCATGAGGGAAAGATTTTTCATAAAATGGAATTGTAGGATTGGAATTGGAATTGGATTTGCTAGGGGATTGGATTAAAAACGGGCCATGATGCGTTTACTCAACGATCATATCTTTAAGGTTTATTTTTTTGATGATGTTGTTGCCTGCATTGTCCATATTCAGTTCGATGCCATCTTGAAATCCGCGTCCAAGCATTCTGCCAACATATTTTACTTTGTTATCCTGATCAACTGTTTTGGAAATGAAGAGATTTGCTTTGTAATTAGAACTCTCTATGACAACGGTTTGCAAATTGTCATATATTTTTTTGTTCGATTTGATGACACCCGTTACATGAAAGCCCTGGGTGAATTTTACATCAACTGCTGATCCTGGATTCAAATTAAAAATTCCTTCAACTACACTTGGTAAAAACTTTGCTGTTTCAGGAAGCGCATCAAACATCCTTTGTGATGCTGCATTGTTGGAGATGATAGCGAAAACAAGGAATAAGGCGAAGGAGATAAATAGCTTTTTCATAAAATGGATTTGATTGGTTCTACAAATAACGGCGGTTGTTAGCAGAATATTATGCGAATAGTATTTATTCATTCAGATTGAGTATTAGTACTTAATTCGCTTAAGGTAAATGTTGCAGTATTTACGCAAATGCACTTAATTCCAATAAAAATGGAAAAAGAAAGAGGCGCCTGTATGAGGAGATTTTAATAAGTGCCGGCGGAGAGCATGACCAAGGTGCAGGCTTCTAATGTATCAATTCCCTTGTTTGTTGCCTCTTTAAAAAAGCTTGGATTTTCAGCTCCGGGATTGAAGATGATGCGCTTGGGATGGAGTGAAAGGATATACTCCTGGTAGGCTTTTTGCCTGTCTGCATTAAGGTAAATCGTTACGGTATCTATCCCTTCAAAAGGGAACATTGTTGCGCCAATAGAAATGTTTTCAATGTTGAATATTTCCCTGCCTATGGCTTCTACCCCATGCCCTGCAGCAAGCAGTTTCTTTATAGCAAGATGGCTGTATTGTGCAGGATTGGTCGAGGCACCGATGACAAGGGTTTTCTTATTTGGCATACTATAACTAACATAAAAAAAGCCGGTGTTAGACCGGCTTTAGGGATAAAATATCGGTCAAACCAACATTATTACTGGTTTCTCCATGTATTTTTTAAGGGTCTGCAGGAAGCTTGCGCCCACTGCGCCGTCAACACTTCTGTGGTCACAGCTCATGGTTACCTTCATCATCTGGGTAGTGGTAAAGCCTTCTCCTTTCCTGATCACCACCTCTTTGATCTTGCCAACAGCAAGAATACAGCTGTCTGGCGGGTTGATGATGGCGGTGAATTCATCAATATCCATCATGCCCAGATTGGAGATGGTAAATGTATTTCCGGTAAAATCCTGTGGTTGAATCTTTTTGTACCTGGCCTTGTCATAGAGCTCTTTTGATTCCAAGGCTATTTGGGAGAGGCTTTTTTGGTCTGCAAACTTGAGTACTGGAACAATAAGTCCTTCTGGCAGCGCAATGGCAGAACCAACATGCACATGGTCGTAGGTTCTGATAAAATCTCCCATCCAGCTGCTGTTTACTGCAGGATGTTTTTTCAATGCCAATGCTGATGCTTTGATCAGCATGTCCTGGAAAGAGATCTTGGTGGGGCTTACTTCATTCATTTGTGCACGGACCATGATGGCATTGTCCATGCAAATCTCCATGGTCAGGTAGAAATGCGGTGCAGTGAACATGCTCTCTCCAAGTCTTCTGGCAATTGTTTTGCGCATGGAAGTAAGCTGTGTATCTGTATACCCTTCTTGACCGGATACCAGCATTTTTGGGGCTGCTGCTGCGGTTTGGGCTGATACAGGAGCTGCTTTAAAGTCATCCACATCCTTTTTGATGATTCTTCCTCCATCTCCTGATCCGATGACCTTGGAGATGTCAATGCCCTTGTCTTTGGCAAATATTTTGGCAAGTGGAGAAGCTTTAAGTCTTCCATCTGTACTTTCATTGGTTGGTGCTGCTGCCGGGGTACTTGCCGCAACTGCAGCAGGGGCTGATACGGTGGCTGCAGCTGCCGGGGTGGCTCCATTTGACTGGAGAGATACCAACAATCCTGTGATATCAGTACCGGCTTTGCCGATGATGGCAATGACGTCATTGATTTTGGCAGATTCACCGTCTGGAACACCAATGTGCAGCAAGGTGCCATCTGTATAGCCTATCACTTCCATGGTGGCCTTGTCTGTTTCAACATCAGCGAGGTTGTCGTCACTTTTGACAGCATCACCCACTTTTTTATTCCATTGAACGATTTTACCTGATGTCATGGTATCACTCAGCAACGGCATCCTGATCACAGTAACACCCAATTGTTCAGGAGTTACCACAGGGGTTTGGCTGATTGTAGCGGTTGGTGCTGCTGATGGGGCAGCAGTAGCAGCGGCAGGTGCTGGAGCGGTATTTTCTGCTGCAAGGTAGCCTTGGATGTCTTCGCCCGGTTTGCCCACGATGGCAATGATTTCATTGATTTTGGCGGCCTCACCCTCCTTGATGCCTACGTACAACAAAGTGCCGTCTGCGTAGCCCACCACTTCCATGGTGGCCTTGTCTGTTTCCACATCTGCCAGTACATCATCACTTTTGACCGTATCGCCTACGTTCTTGTTCCATTTGACGATTTTTCCCTCGGTCATTGTATCGCTGAGGAGAGGCATCCTGATCACTTCGGCCATATCCCTGTTTATATTAAGGTGAATGAATGAATTTGAAGGCCGAAATTACGGCAAAATGGGGAATTCAGCACGTCTGTTTACAAAGTTTTGCACTGGTTTTCAGTAATCAAGGTCAAGATTGAGCTGGTCCCTCATTTCCTTGATGATGGGATAGCGTTCAATCATCTTGAAATATTGCTCTCTCAACGACAAGGGCTGATCTTTTATAACTTCCTCCAGATCTGCTGATGGATTGAGTTGGACCAAAAACTGGACCTTGGGATTGTTGAAAAAGTCTTGCACGTGGATGAGGAGCCCCACTTTCTCGCTTTCGATGAATTGCTGTTGTATCCTGGTCTCTGCAGCAATTTCAAAAACCAGCTCATCGATGATGGTTACCTTGGCCATTTTCAGGTTGCTCAGGCTGCTAACCTGGTTGTTTTCCTGCAATTTCTGTAAATAAGCCGCCCATGCGGTACCCAAGCGTTCTTCATTCAGGGTAAACACCTCCGCCTGCTCCTGTTTTCTGTTTTGGATCTGTTCCCTGATTTTTCTCAGTGAACCCAATCCGCCTGAAACGGCCTCTGCAGGAGCTTGTGATGGAGATGCATTGGGCAAGGGCCTGTCCAAAGGGTTTTCTGTTGGGGCTGTTGAAACAGCCTGGGGTTGTTTGGCCTGAACGGTTGGCAATGGATTTTCAATGACAAGTTTTGCCGAAGGTTTTGTTTTTTGTGGTGCGAAGGTAATTTGCCTGAACGCCACCGGTTTTATTTCATCAACCCGTTT
>Ga0102896_1000878_pt1 | contig 10538 bp, 10 predicted proteins | sample Colrivmet1554A02_FD_78457 | JGI IMG/M metagenome (GOLD analysis project Ga0102896, IMG submission 78457) | Estuarine microbial communities from the Columbia River estuary - metaG 1554A-02 | ecosystem: Environmental > Aquatic > Marine > Intertidal zone > Estuary | place: USA: Columbia River...
ATTAGACAAAACGACCGTCAGCGGCGCGTCGGATACATCCTGACTGCCTCCACCCAACATACCAGTCAACTTGGACAGGAGGCCGCCGGATGATTCCCCTTTGCGTTCAATCGATGTGACCTTGGCACCCGTGAACACTTGCACGCCTTTGTGCTGCACCCACTCGCGGATCATGCCACCCGCAACGGGGCCCATCATGCGGGGCACCATGCGGTCACCCATCTCGACCACGGTCAACTCAACGCCGCGTGCGGCCAGGGCCTCCATGATGATGCAACCGATAAAACCAGCGCCCATCTGCACGACCCGGGCACCTGGCTTGGCGAGTTCCATGATGGCGCGGGCGTCCTCAAGCGTCCAGCAGGTTTGCACCTCAGGGCTATCGATTCCAGGAATGGGCGGCTGAACGGGACGCGAGCCCGTCGCAATCAACAATTTGTCAAAGGCAAGGACTTCACCATTGCTGAGGTGAACCTGCTTGCCTGCGCCGTCAACCCGCTGAGCACGCGCGTTGATTTGCTTGACATTCAATGACTCGAAATGCGTCGCGCTTTTACGCAGATACGTCCCGTCCTCCTGAATGTTGCCAATCAGAAGGTAGGGAATCGCCATACGCGAGTACGGCGGCTCCGCCTCATCACCCACGATCGTTATCTGATCGTGGGGTGCCTGCTTGCGGATGGTTTCCGCCGCGATCACGCCAGCCGGGCCGGCGCCAAGAATGACGTGATGAGCCATGGCTTACAAACCCAAGCGCTTCTTGGTGTCTGCTGTGGGGCGACCTTCAGGATCCCAACCGCGCACGTCGTAGTACTTCGGCAGCATTTCAGCCAACTTGCTCACTGAGCCTTTGCCGGGGCCGGTCTTGGCCGCTTCGGTCAAGAGGCGCTTGGGCAGGTTGTCGTCCTTGGCGGTAAAGCCAGCGGCGTTGTTGAACTCGCGCTCCATATTCCAGATGCGCTCGCCAATCTTTTCCAGCTCTTCGGTGGTGTATGACTCGTCGCACGCCGCCTGCAATTGGGGCGCCAAATCGGCCAAGCCCCAAGCGAAGGTGGTGAAGACGCACAAACCAGAGGAGTCGAAAGAGGCCGTCGCATCCTGGAAGGCCTTGACCAATTCGGGTTTGCCCTCTGAATCTGCAGGTTCTGTTTTGACGGGAATACCCAACACCTCGGAGGCGATGGTGTAGCCGCGCAAGTGGCAAGCGCCGCGGTTACTGGTGGCGTAAGCCAAGCCGATACCCTGGATCACACGACCGTCATAGGCGGGGAACTCCTGGCCCTTCACGCTCATGCTGAGGTCGGGGTGGCCGTACTTGGCTGTCAGGCGCTTAGAGCCTTGGCCAATCTCCTTGCCAAAACCCTCACCGCGAGCGGTCATGTCTGCGAACTGGCACAAAGCCTCAGCAGAGCCGAACTTGGCGTCGATACCGATTTGCTCTTTGGTCAGGGCACCGATCTCATACAACTCCATGACGGCACCGATGGTGGCACCGAAGCTGATGGGGTCAAAGCCCTCTTCGTTACAAATCAGGTTGGCGTACTGCAACGCCTCCAAGTCGTTCACGCCGTTTGCGGCACCCAAGGCCCAAGCAGCTTCGTACTCGAGGCCACCGTTAGCGCCCCAGTACTCGGGCTTGTTTTTGACTGAGAAGTGCCCTTCGTCGATCTTACTGATGCGACCGCAAGCAATCGTGCAACCAAAGCAGGCCTGGTTCGTCACCAGGTGCTTTTTACCGTCGGATTCGCGAGGCGTTACCATCGCCTCAGCCGAGATGTCTTTCGCACCCTCGAATTGCACATCGCGATGGTTACGGGTTGGCAAACCACCGACCTCGTTAATCACGTTCATCAGCACTTGGGTGCCGTAAGCAGGCAAGCCCTGACCGGTCACGCCGTTCTCGGCCAAGATCTTCTTCTTCTCGGCTGTGACTTGCATGAAGCCTTTGGGGTCGCGGATGTTGCCCACACCAATGGTGCCGCGCACAGCAATCGCCTTCAGGTTCTTGCTGCCCATCACAGCGCCAACACCAGAGCGGCCAGCCGCACGGTGCAAATCATTCACGACGGCTGCGTAGAGCACCTGGTTTTCACCGGCTTTACCAATCGAGCAGACGCGCAACAAGGGATCTTGGTGACGGCTCTTGAGTTCGCCCTCCGTCTTCCAAACGCTCTGGCCCCACAGGTCGGATGCGTCTTTCAGCTCGGCATCGCCGTCAACAATTGACAGGTAAACCGGCGTGGGCGACTTGCCCTCGAAAATAATCATGTCCCAACCGGCCATCTTCAACTCGGCGCCCCAATAACCACCGGAGTTTGAGCAGGCGATCGCACCCGTCAGCGGGCTCTTGGTGATCACGGTGTAACGGCCACCGGTGGAGGCCATGGTGCCGGTCAGCGGGCCGGTGGCCCAAATGATCTTGTTATCGGCAGACAAAGGATCGACCTTCGGGTCGACTTCATCAACGAGGTATTTGGAACCCAAGCCACGGGAGCCGATGTATTCACGGGCCCACTGCATGTTGAGGGGTTCAGATTTAACGGTGCCTGAAGTCAGGTTGACGCGGAGGATTTTTCCAGCCCAAGACATAATGCGTAACTCCTTGTGTTGGATTAGGTTGCTGAAGGTTGATTGCCGAGCTTGTCAGCCCACTGCTTCATCTTGTCGAGGCCTGTCCAGTTGGCATCCACATAGGTGATGGCGCCAGTGGGGCAGGCTGATGCGCAAGCAGGGTCACCGCCGCACAGGTCACACTTTTGGACCTTGCCGGTTTCCTGCACGTAGTTGATCGTGCCAAATGGGCAGGCAATCGTGCACACCTTGCAACCCACACAGGTGCTTTCGTTGACTTCCATCGCCCCGGTCACCTTATTCTTAGTGATCGCTTCCACAGGGCATGCATGCAGACACCAAGCCTCGTCACACTGGGTACAGGTTGATGGCACCTTTTTCCCAGTCTCGTGGAAGTCAAAAACTTTGATGCGCGATTTCGCTGGTGCGAAAACGCCGTAATTCTCATACGAACAGGCCATTTCGCACTGCAAGCAGCCCGTGCATTTGTCTGGGTTGATGTGCAACACTTTTTGCATTTACGACTCCATTCAGGATCAGTCAACGAAGAAAACGAGAAATCATTGTGAAGTCATTTCGCATTTCTATGGGGCAAATTTCGCTAGTGATAACCCTATGAACCCGAATGTGATCCAGATGAATTGACCGCGCAAAGCCCGAGGCTAGCAGTTGGCACGGCGATGGTCGGCAATGGCCCGATCGTGATATTTCATGTCGGGGCTTCGCAGTGCACGGTGCTTCGTTTTTCGCCCCTTCATGCGGGTCCGCCACATGCGAAATGAACTGGCCGTCAGCTCAGCACGCATGATGCGAATCACCTCAGGCTCTGTGACCCCGACGCGCTCAAAAATCGTCTCGAAAGTGGTGCGATCCTCCCAAGCCATCTGGATGACCGCGGAAACATCGCCCGGGCTGAGCGTTCGCTGGAAATTTGAAGGTTTTCTGGACATGCGGTGCACCCATCTCTTGGGTTTTTGATAAAACTTATCTTTATCAAGATACCATGCAGACAAAAACCCCACACCCATGACCGACCAAGCCCTCAACGTCCTCGGCACCCCCTTAGTTGCCTGCTCCTATGACCCCCTCACCGGTTACTACCGCGATGGGTGCTGCAACACCGACCACAACGACCACGGCAGCCACGTGGTGTGTGCGAAGGTCACGCAGGCCTTCTTGGACTTTTCAGTCAGCCGAGGGAACGACCTCGTGACCCCCCGTCCGGAATTCCGATTCGCGGGCCTGAAAGCGGGCGACCGCTGGTGCCTCTGCGCGAGGCGTTGGCTGGAGGCCTTCGAGGCAGGCGTTGCGCCGCCAGTGGTGCTCGCCGCCACGCATCGAAAGGCTTTGGAGATCGTGACCATCGAACAATTGCAGGCCTGCGCGTTGGTGGTCTCATGAAGCAAGGCTTCAAGGGCAACAAGCAGCACCTCCCCAGCAAGCCCTGCACGGTCTGCGGCCGAGAGATGACATGGCGCAAATCATGGGCGAAAAACTGGGATGAGGTCAAAGTTTGCTCGGACGCCTGTCGAAAAAACAAAAAGCGAACGCCTGCATGACAGCACCTGCCAAAAGCATCCGCAATCTCGTTTTGGTGCTGGGGGACCAGCTTGACGAATCTGCCAGCGCACTCGCCGACTTTGACGTAACACAAGACGCCATTTGGATGGCCGAGGTTCGCGAGGAATCGACCCACATTCCCTCCTCGAAGCAGCGAACCGCTGTCTTTCTCAGTGCGATGCGTCACTTCGCGCAAACGCTCGAAGCACGGGGCATGACGGTGATTTACACCGCCCTGGATGACCCACACAATACCGGCACGCTGGGTCACGAATTGACCCGAGCCATTGCCACTCACCAGCCCCAAAACCTCATCATGACGGCGCCGGGCGATTGGCGCGTCCTGCAAGCGCTGCGCGCTGCGGCAAGCGAAGCGGACCGACCAGTGGCGATTCGGGATGACACGCATTTCTTCACCACGGTTCGCGACTTTACAGCACATGCAAAAGGCCGCAAGCAACTTCGCTTGGAATACTTTTATCGCGAGCTTAGGCAAAAGACGGGCATTCTGATGACTGGAAAGGATCCAGTCGGCGGGCAGTGGAACTTTGATGCCGATAACCGGGGTAGCTTCGAGAAAGGCGGACCGAAAGATGTCCCACCACCCACGCGATTTGCACCCGATGACATCACACAAGCCGTCATTGCTCTGGTGAATAAAGAACTGCCAGACAACCCCGGCAGCCTCGACACCTTTGGCTGGCCCGTCACACGTGCGCAGGGTCTACCGGTACTCGACGCCTTCATCGCCCAACGCCTGCCCCTTTTCGGGCGCTACCAAGACGCGATGTGGTCGGGCGAGGTCTGGCTTTACCACTCACACCTCTCCTGTGCACTGAACCTCAAGTTGATCCATCCACGCGAGGTGGTCGCAGCGGCCGAACAAGCCTACGCGGATGGCCATGCCCCGCTGGAAGCGGTTGAGGGTTTCATCCGCCAAGTCATGGGCTGGCGCGAGTACGTGCGCGGCATCTACTGGACGCAAATGCCAGACTATGCCGACAGAAACGCACTGGCCGCAAACCAGCCACTACCCGACTTTTTCTGGACTGGCGAGACGGACATGGCTTGCCTGAAAGACGCGGTCACCCAGACGCTGCAACACGGTTACGCCCACCACATCCAACGGCTCATGGTGACGGGTTTGTACACGCTGTTGTATGGCGTCGCGCCGCGTGCGGTTCATGAATGGTATTTGGGTGTTTATGTCGATGCGATTGAGTGGGTGGAGCTACCAAACACCATCGGCATGAGTCAATACGCCGACGGCGGCGTGATGGCCAGCAAGCCTTATGTCGCCAGCGGTAAATACATTGACCGCATGAGCAATTACTGCAAAGGTTGTCGATACAAACCAGCCGAATCAGTTGGCGACAACGCTTGCCCCTTCACAACCCTATACTGGGGTTTTTTGAATACACACGCTGACAGCTTGGCGAAAAATCCACGCATGGGCATGCAACTCAAAAACCTCAACCGGCTCGATGCCGATGCCCGTGCGCGCATCGCCGCCCAAGCCGCCGCACACCGCCACGCGCACCAGCCCCAAAGCCCCGTATGAAAGCAGACCTCAACGAGCGCATCACCCGCATTGGCCCCGGCACCCCGTGTGGCAATCTGATGCGTCAGTATTGGCAACCCGTGGCGCTGCTGGATGAATTCGATCCAGTCTTAGACCCCCGAATGGCGACACGCCCGGTCAAACCGGTCCGATTATTGGGACAAGACATGGTTTTGTTCAGAGATGAAAGTGGTCGCTTTGCATTGCTCGATCGCGACTGCCCGCACCGCGGCGCCGACCTGTCGTTTGGGCGTTACGAGGGTGACGGTGTGCGTTGCCCATTCCATGGTTGGAAGTTTGATGCGACGGGTCAGTGCATCGAGACACCGGGCGAACCAACGGGTAGCAAGCTGTGCACCCACGTGAAACAGCGCCATTACCCACTGGTGCTTCACAGCGGGATTTTGTTCGGGTGGTTTGGCCCCGAAGGCAGCGAGCCGCCGCCCTTCCCTTCACTTGATTGCTTTGTCGCACCGAACACGCACACGTTTGCATTTAAAGGCCTTTGGCGCTGCAATTGGCTACAAGCGTTTGAGGTCGGCATCGACCCGGCGCACACCTCTTTTTTGCATCGATTTTTCAAAGACGAATCGCTGGACGACACCTACGGCAAACAATTCCGCGCCGCAAGCGTGGGCGACATCGGTGGGGAACGTTGGCCCATGACGAAAATCATGCGCGAGTTTCACCAACCCAAAATCACGGTTGACCCTGCCCCATTTGGGATGCGCCTGACCACCCTCCGCGAGATGACTGGCGATATCAGCCACGTGCGCGTCACCCACGCCATCTTCCCGCACACGTTTGTGATTCCGTTGTCAGAGACCATGACCATCACCCAGATGCATGTGCCCGTTGATGACGTCAACACCTATTGGGTTTCTATCTTCACCAGCTTTGACAAGCCCGTGGACAAAAAGACAATGCGCGACCAGCGCACCCGTTTCATCAGCCTGCCGCATTACATCCCCAATGTGGGACGCCACAACAATTGGGGCTACGACCCCGAGGAACAAGCCACCCGCACCTACCTGGGCATGGGTGAGGATGACATCAACAGCCATGACCAGTGGGCTTGCGAGAGCATGGGGCCAATACAAGACCGCACACGGGAACATTTGGGGACCAGTGATGTGGCAATCATGACGAATCGCCGTAACCTGATGAAGGCCATCGACGCCGTCGAAAAAGGCGAAAAGCCGCTCGGACTCGCACAAGCCGACATTGCTGCGCAACGCTTCGGCCCCGACACGGTTGATGGCATCGCACCAGCAGCCGACTGGCAGGCCTGGTGGCAAGGGCGTGCAGCCGAAAAGCGCGAAGCGGCGCCGTGGCCCGCCGTCATCCCTGCGGCCCAATGAGCGCCTCGCAAAATCACATGTCAGCTGCATCTGATCTTGCCGACCTGATCGCCGCCAGCGACCTCGAAAGGGTTCGGTTTCTATGGTGTGACCCGCACGGCATCTTGCGGGGCAAGTCGCTCACTGCTGATTTCGCGGCCAAAACTTTACGGAGCGGCACCGGTATTGGCATGGTGAGCACGCTGATGCTCAAGGACACCTCAGACCGAACCGCCTTTAAGGTGTTCGAGGCGCAGATCGCGCAGGATCTGCCCGGCTTTGAGTTTGCAAACAACCTCTTGCTACACCCCATTGTTGACAGCTTTCGGGTGCTCTCGTGGGCAAATAAAACCGCCTGGATTTTGTGCCAGCCGCATTTTCAAGACGGTGCCCTCGTACCGTTTGACACCCGTTCGCAACTCCAGCGTGCATTGGCGCGACTGGCCTCGCACGGGCTTGGTATGACATGCGGTTTGGAGGTGGAGTTTCACATCTACCGCCTTCAGAACCCACATCATGACGATGCCCTCAATCCGACGCACGCTGCGTGGCCAGGCGATGCGCCGGCGGTGAGCATGATTCATCCTGGTTACCAACTTTTATCAGCGCACGGGTTGGACGCGTGCGAAGAGCCTTTGTGCATCGTCCAAGACACCGCCCAAGCGCTCGGTCTTCCGCTGGCATCGTTGGAAATTGAGATGGGGCCCAGCCAAGTCGAGGCGGTCTTTGCCCCCACTGACGCCCTCACAGCGGCAGACAACATGGTTCAGTTCCGAGGCGCTGTTCGACAGGCGCTTGGGCGAGCGGGTTACTACGCCAGCTTTGTCTGCCGCCCGCCGTTTCAACACATCATGTCAAGCGGATGGCACCTGCACCAATCCTTGGTGAACCTTGAGGACGGTCGCAACGCATTCATGCGCACCGCACCAGCACCCCAAGCAACCGCGCGAGACGCGGCGTATTCGTTATCAGACATCGGCACACATTACCTGGCTGGACTGCTGGCGCACGCGGCTGGCACAACCGTGTTGTGCACACCGACGGTTAACGGCTATGGGCGTTTCCAGCCTAACGCGTTGGCACCGCAATCGGTGGTTTGGGGCCGTGACAACCGGGGTGCCATGCTGCGTGTCATTGGCGGGGTGAAAGATGTCGGCACACGCATCGAGAATCGGCTTGGTGAGCCAGCGGCAAACCCATACCTTTACCTCGCATCGCAGATACACGCAGGTTTGGCCGGCATAACGGGTAAACATGAAGCCCCTGCGGCAACCGAATCGCCTTATGCCAGCGACGGCGATCGCATCCCCACATCGCTCAGCGCCGCCATCACCGCCTTCGAATCAGACACCGCCATGTCAGATGGCTTCGGTCCTGAATTTATTAGGTACTATGCGCAACTCAAGCGGGCGGAAAGCGAGCGCTTCAACGCCGCTACCGATAAAGATGAATTCCAACGGCGCGAATATTTCAGCCGCCTTTAAACCCACGACGCTCACATGATCCGCATCACGTTTTTTGAAAATCCACAAGACACCACGGGTCGAACCGTTGAGGCAGCCGAGGGCATCAGCGTCATGAAGGCCGCCATCGCCGCTGACATCGAAGGGGTCGCCGCCGATTGCGGTGGCACCTTGTCATGCGCGACGTGTCACGTCATGGTCCGCGCCCCTTGGTCTGATCAACTGCCACCGATGACGGATGACGAGGACAGCATGCTCGACTACGCGGCATCACCGCGCCAGCCGAATAGCCGTTTGTCATGCCAACTGGTTCTCACGCCGGCGATGGACGGGGTGGAGATTGACTTACCGCCAACCCAGTACTGATCAGCAACAACGCCACAGCCACGGCGGGGTGGGCTCGCGATCTCGCCAAATGCCTTTTCTTTGCGCACGCGCCATTTTCTCGGCCTCAACGTAGGCGAGGTCATCGCTATCAGCGGCCCACGCCATGCCGCGCAGCAACTGCATTTTTCCAACATCGATCTCACCCACAAACACCTGCGCGCTGACGTTGTGACTAAAAGTCTCAGCAACCAGACGCACTTGTTTGAGGTAGACCATGTCCTTCAGGCTGAAGCGTGATTTGCGGCCAAACGCCTGCAATAGTTCAGGCGCATCGATCCCCGAAAGTTTGACTGTGTGTTGCCTCTGATCGCTGTCTTGCACAACCAGGGTGTCGCCCTCACTGACAGACACAACTTCGGCCGTCATTTCTGCCGCATAGCCGCCAATCCAGGGCATCGTGGCTAAACAGACAGCAAGGACACAACGCCTCATGGCACCAACCAAACAATCCCGCCATCCGGTGTCAACCTCGCACGGCGATGACCGTCTTTGCGTAAAGCGAGCCAATCCATTGCGGTTACTTTGAAGCTGAGGATCGCAAGGTGATGCGCCTGCAATGACCGATCAAGATCGTCCGCGTCGGCATCCCCCTCGGTCTGCACATGACCAGGCGGCAAAGGGCTCAAATAGTCCGATGCGGCGCGTGACTGCCTCACCTTCTCCCATGCGACCTCAACCGCCTGGCTTGCCGTGTCCACCGTCGCCACAGCCGATACACGCAGCTGCCAATTGAGCCGCTTACTCCAGAAAATTAGTTGCGCTTTCGGTTGAGCCACCAACTCCGCACATTTTGGCGTGCGTGCATCGGTATACATCTGTAATTGCCAACGATTGGCGTCCGCCTCGCGAAGGACAACCGTTCGCGCTTGAGGACCCGTTTGCCCCATACCTTGCGTTGCTAAGATGGGGGTTCGCCAGTCATGGTGACGGTCATGGGGCGCACGGGTCAACTCGCGCCAAACACGGTCAGCCAGTTGATCGGACGCGGTATCGAGATGGTCTAGGGACATGCGAGTGGCTCGGCGTCAATTGCAGCGGTTACACACGGGGGCACGCATTTCCCCTCAGAAGCGACGCGCCAAGACGACCGCGGATGCGGACCCCTTGCCCACGATCCAACACCATGCCCGCAAAATCCAGCCGCGCTGGACGCCTGCCAAATCCGCGGCCTCGTCTCGGTGGTGCTGTTCGTCCGCTTGGCATCGCACCAAAAGCGAGAGCAAGCCTGCCGGCGCCCCAAACTGTTTGATGTGGTCAAACTGCTGTTGGTAGTGGTGGTCCACGAACGTCTCGACCGCCGCGATGGTCCCGTAAACAGCCCGGCGTCCAAACAACGCAGGAATCGCCCCTGTCAACCAACCGGCCAAGCGCCATGGTCCCAAAAGCACGCTTCTTTGATGCGCTGGCAACCAATCCTCAACCTGCCGCAAATGATCAGCCTCGGTCGCCCCATGCGCTTCGGCAAAAGCAATCAACTCGTCGTCGCCGCGCCAGCGCGCAACCGCAACAATGCCCTTGTAAATAAAAACGGCACCCGTCTCACCAGCATGGTCAGACCGCAATTCGCGCAAGAGATGGGGTGAGAGAACGCCGCCTGCCCGCGCCTGCTGCGCGTCAAGCTTAAGGCGTACACCCAAAGACCCGTTGCCTGACCTC
>Ga0102896_1000895_pt1 | contig 10454 bp, 10 predicted proteins | sample Colrivmet1554A02_FD_78457 | JGI IMG/M metagenome (GOLD analysis project Ga0102896, IMG submission 78457) | Estuarine microbial communities from the Columbia River estuary - metaG 1554A-02 | ecosystem: Environmental > Aquatic > Marine > Intertidal zone > Estuary | place: USA: Columbia River...
AAGAAATGAATCGATTGTTATGGCTTTTTCTAGTGCTCCTTGTTGTAACCTCCAGTTGTGATCATGTTTCTAACCCCTATCCACCTGGGTCCACGAATGGATTGGATACTACCCTTTATCCTGGAAATTGGTCGGATTATTTAGCCAATGAATGGCCACAATTTTCACAAAATACAAATACGAATAGAAATATCTTATTAGAGGATTTTACAGGACATAAATGCATTTATTGTCCGGCAGCCGCCGACCTTGCACATGCCTTATATGAAGCAAACCCTGGCCGTGTTTTTCCCTTGTCGATTCATGCCGGTCCAACTGGGATTGGTGATTTTCAAACGGTTACTCTTCCAGAATATCCCTTAGATTTTACCACGACCGATGGCTTAGCGATTGCTCAATATTTTGGAATAAATGATGGTGGTTTTGTTGGAAACCCACGAGGAACCGTCTCTAGAATAAATAACGGCGGAGTGATTTTTCAGAGTCCAGGGGCATGGACGGGAATGGTTTCAAATGTTCTTGCCCAAAATGCCTTGAACGTTAATATTCAAACAGCACTTAACTATTATCCTAGCACTAAAGGTGCGTTTTTACATGTGGAAGTAGAGAAACTGAATCAAACCATTTCTTCAGAATTAGGTATTGTTGCGTGTTTGGTTGAAGACTCGTTAGTTGGCGATCAAAAAATGAGTGATAACTCACACAATTCAACGTACATCCACCGCGATATTCATCGAGGAAATTTGAATAATACGCCATTTGGCCGTACGCTTATTAGCGCAGATCTAATTGGAGATAAGTACTATGTAAATTATAGTTTCGCTGTTCCAAATCAACTAGACGGCACCTACAATGCGGCTAACATGCATGTATTGGTTTACGTCTTTGACAAAACCACATGGGAAATTTATCAGGTAGTAAAACAACCTATTGAATAAAAAAAAAGGCCGCTATAGCGGCCTTTTCAATCATGTATCAGAACCTTAGTTCTTAATAAAACGAATCGTTTCTTTTCCTAGTGACCCTAAGGTGTTTACAAAGTAAACCCCAGCGTTTAGTGACGATAAATCCAGATTGGCTTGTGTTTGACCAGTTACATTTTTAGTCAAAATTACTTGTCCATTTAAGTTTGTAATGGTAAGTTCATCCGCAACAATTCCTTTGATAGAAACTTCTCCGTTTGAAGGATTTGGAAAAATAGATAAGGGCTCTACTACAGACGTAATCAATCCCGCAGTACCAACATTAATTTTATATCCACCAAAAGAAACACTTTGTGTAACTGGGGTAGCTGGCAACCCAGGGATTAAGGTAACCATAACAGTTGCATCTACTTCAATCGTAATTGGATAGGTTCCTGTATTCGCTGTTGTTCCGTATACATTAGCACATCCATTAGCACCACCTGCATAGGTACAGTTTGCGATGTTACACGCATAGTTGTAACCACTTGGCAATCCTAAAACGCCTGTTACTGTAAATCCTTGAATTGGTGAACCAACAAATTGTCCTGAGGCATCTAATTCAGCCGATACTGTAGCGGGTACTTTAAAGTTCAAGTCTGTTGAATACGCAACGTTTGCTGCTGCGGGCGGAAAGTTTTGTGTGGTATCAGGCCATACTCCGTAGGTAGAATCTACAAAATTTGCACCTGGGGTACATGATTGTGCGTCAACCGACAATGCCATAAGCCCGATTGCAGCAAAAGAAAGTAATAGTTTTTTCATAGTTGTTTGTTTAAGAATTTAATCAAAGATAACAAAAAGCCATGGAATTAAAAATCAGTACCTTTGACCATGCGTTTTTATACTCAGTCGGAACGGAAATCTTTGAGTACACTTGATGAAGTGTTTGGTTTTGAGCAGATTCAATCTGAACAAACCTCACTTTTTAACGCGTGGATTGAATCGAATTCATCGTTATTATCCTTTTTACAAGGAAAGGAAACAAAACCGTTTAAAGATTCGTCAATGCTAATGAAGAATGCATTGTTGCCAGATTTTAAACGTTATACCGCACATTTTTTGCCAATTTTCGAACCCAGAGAAGATGATTTTTGGGATAGTTTAGCAGATTACATGAGTTATTTTTGTGTGGTTGATTCCGGTGCAATTAAAGCGGGGTTGCCATATGTTTCCCGTCAAATAACGCTGCAGAATGAACGGGATTTTTCATCATCTATTAATTCTAGTGATGCATACAATCAAGCCGCATATACTTTTTTTTCCTCGAGCAAATTGATGGCATATAGCACCTTCCCAAAGGAATGGGAAGTCTTGCGCATTGAATTCATAGAACATGCGCTGCGGATGATAAACCACCCACACTGCTCATCCAACACGGCGGGATATATTTTATCTAAATTAAGGTCAATACATTGCCCTGAGGCGGTAAAAGATGCAATCGATGAGGCATGGAATAGTTTTCAGAAGGGCCAGTTAAACATTCAAAAGAACGAACCAAGGAAGGTTAAATTTAACCGGCCATTGATCATTCGCTTAGGGTTAGGTGTATTTGGAGTTGTCTCGATTTTGGTTCTGTTTAAATGGGTATTTACTACGGGTGAACTAGCTTCGACAATAACTCCTTCTTCTTCTTTAATTTATTTTACACCAAAGGAACGTATGTTCATTGATACCACGTTAAGAAGAGAAAAACCGATTAGATCAACTGTATCGTTAAGTTCAAGTGGTGGTGGAGTAAATTATCAAATCAGGCAAGCGTTTGTGAATCAAAAGGCAGAAGCCTTATATACTTCGTTAACGAATGGATTAACCGACTTTTATTACAATCCTATCCAGCTAAAGGATAGTACCACGGCAAATACCCTCGAGGGTACGATCTCGCTTGATGAGTTTGATGGAAAATCAACCATGAAATTTAAAAACTCCTCAGCCTATGACGTGTTATTAATTTGTTTTAACGAGCTTACTGGTTCGGCAGTATACAGCAGGTTGATTCGAACAGGTAACACACAAACTTGTCAGTTAACAAAAGGCGCTAAAATTCTTATGTTGCCCGGGAAAGCGTTTTCAGGGTCGAGTAAAATACCCTTTAATGTCTGGGACTATAATTTCGATCAAGCGTTGCAGCAGGTGTATACGTTTAGCGGTGGTTTATCTTTTGCCGTCGTGTTTCGAGGTGAATGGGGAGAAGAGTTCTCCTTTACCAACCCTTATCAATGTTTTAAACAGAATCCTTAATTATGCTCTATAATGTAACCGTTAGTATTGATCCATCCATTGAAACCGATTGGGTTCACTGGATGCAAAACGTTCATATTCCTTCTGTCCTTCAAACCAAGTGCTTTACTAAGTGCGTGCTTTCCAAGGTACATGGTAACGAAGCCGGTGAATGTACTTTTTCAGTGCTTTATTGGGCCCTTAGCAAACAGGATTTTGAACAGTATCTCTCTACCCACGCTTCGGCCTTACAGATGGAACATTCTGTGCGTTACGAAGGTAAATTCGTAGCCTTTAGAACCACAATGGATTTAATCTTGGAACTCAACCCATGAATGTTAAAGCAAAAAAGCACCTAGGCCAACATTTTTTAATAAATACGGCCATTTGTGAGAAAATCGTTCAGGCTTTACCTGTTTTTGAAACACGCATGAAAGTGGTTGAGATCGGACCGGGTAAGGGCGCGATAACGGATTTTTTTTTACAACGGACAGACATTGATTTTTGTGCATTCGAAGTAGATTTAGAATCAATCCTTTATCTTAAAAAAGCACATCCTGAATTCAATAAGGTATATAACCAAGATTTTTTAGAGGCAAACTTTAGTACATATTTTCAAGGAGAACAGTTTTGTGTGGTTGGTAACTTTCCGTATAATATTTCTTCTCAAATTTTATTTAAATGCCTTGAATCAACCCATCAAATCCCGTTAATCATTGGTATGTTTCAAAAAGAGGTTGCGCGACGAATTGCCGAACCTCCGGGAAGTAAAGAGTATGGTATTTTAAGTGTATTGATGCAAGCGTACTACGACGTAAGTTATTTGTTTACCGTAGAACCAGGATCTTTTTACCCTCCACCAAAAGTGAAATCTGGTGTAATTCGCTGTGTAAGAAACGATCGGAAGGCATTAGGATGTAATGAGAAGCTTTTTGTTAAAGTAGTAAAAGCAGCCTTTAACCAACGCCGTAAAACCTTACGAAACTCAATCCGGGCCGTTTTTCCGAACGTAACCTTAACGGAAGCGTTTGATTCTCGACGTCCTGAGCAACTCACCGTAGATGCTTTTATTCAATTAACAAATTTAATCGAGCCCTATGTCAACGCGTAAACTTACCCCATTAGAAATGCTTCAATCTACCGATTTAGAAACGGTATTAAACGGAGTGGAATTAATAGAAGAAAAAGGCAAAACCACGCAATTGCCCGAACTATTTAGATGCTATCTAACACATACGGAATTACCGCATAAGAAAGCACTTTATGAATTACTTTCCTCCATAACAATTAAAGGAGCTAAGGACGCATGGATTGCTCTTCTTTCAATGCCAGAATTCATTAAGTTTCGTGCTCAAATTGTAAACATTCTTTGGAACACACGATTGGATTTTAGTGCTGAATTAGAACGTTTTGTTGAGTTGGCTGTGCAATTGGATTATTTAGGGACCTTAGAGTGTTTGACATTAATTGAAAACATGGATGGTCCTTTTCAAGAGCAACAATTGCTTGAATCAGAGCTGATATTAAAGGAATATGTAAAGAAGCAAGCGGATGAAGGCGAACAAAAACAACGGTTAATCGTAAGTTTAGTCCAACATCTTGAACAGCTGAAAATGCAAGATGATCAGGATCTATTTTTCGAGTAACTCAGCATTGTATCGTTGAATGACTTCCTCGTTCATGTGGATAAACTGCTCGTGTTTCGATGCGTAATAAGTAAAACTTTTTTCATAAGAATCACGGCTTATTCCGTGGGATGTAAATAGCGTTTTCAATGCCCGGTCTAAGTGTTTTTTATACTGTACAGGTGCACCGTATTTTTTTTGATAATGCATTTCTAATACATAAACATCAGCCATGATTTCAATCATTTTATCTTCCTCAATCACTTGATTTTGAGGATTATTCGATTGACAAGCGAATAAAACGAAAAAGCAAAATACACGTACAGCTAGTCTCATAATCGATTAAACAAAAGGCGTTTTCCGTTGCTTCCTTCTATGATTTTTCCGCCCTCATATACTAAACGACCATTAACAAAGGTCCGGCTTACTTCGTGGTTGAAGTTGATTCCCTCAAAAGGCGACCATCCACATTTATACAACACATTGTTTCTATTCACTTGTGTTTTACGCCCCGTATGAATTTCCACTAAATCAGCATAGTATCCTTCTTTGATATAGCCACGGTTATTAATGCGAAATAAATCAGCAGGTGCATGGGCCATTTTTTCTACAATCCGCTCTATGGTGATCACTCCTTGTATAGATTTTTCAAGCATAGCAAGTAATGCATGTTGAACTAATGGGCCACCAGAGGGCGCGTTTAGGTAGTTCTGTCCTTTTTCCTCAAGGGTATGTGGTGCATGATCCGTTGCAATTACATCAATTCGATTATCAAGGACAGCATTCCATATCATTGCTCGATCGACACTGGTTTTTACAGCAGGATTCCATTTAATCAGGTTGCCTTTCGTTGCGTAATCTTCATCACTAAACCATAAATGATGAACACAAGCTTCTGCGGTAATTTTCTTTTCTTTTAAGGGCAGTGTATTGCTGAAAAGCCCTGTTTCTTTAGCCGTTGAAATATGCAATACATGTAGCCTGGCACCTGTTTTTTTTGCGAGCTCAACTGCAAAAGAAGAAGATAGGTAACACGCTTCTTCACTCCGAATAAGAGGGTGCATTTCAATTGGTATATCTAATCCAAACGTTTCTTTTGCTTTCGCAAGGTTATTCTTTATGGTGGTTTCATCTTCGCAATGCGTGGCGATAAGCGTTGGTGCATTTGCAAATACGTGCTCCAAGGTCTTATAATTATCCACCAACATATTGCCCGTGGAAGACCCCATAAAGATTTTAATTCCACATACATTTTCTGAATTGGTGCGCATCACCTCATCGTAATTATCGTTTGAAACGCCCATGAAAAAGGAATAATTCCCTATCGATTTTTCCGATGCTATGGCATACTTGTCCTCCAAAAGGGCCTGTGTCAATGCATTAGGAACTGTGTTTGGCATTTCCATGAACGAGGTGATTCCTCCGGCAACTGCCGCACGGGATTCAGAAAAAATATCTGCCTTGTACGTAAGACCAGGTTCCCTGAAGTGAACTTGATCGTCAATACATCCGGGAATCAATAGGTTTCCGTTTAAATCAATTTCTTGATCGTAAGGCAGGTCAATTTGACCGTCTATTGACTCGATGAGTTCTCCCCGAATGCTTAAATCAGCAAAAGACCTGCTGCCTTCGTTAACAATTTGTGCATTTCTTAGAATTATCCGACTCATAATTTCATGGTTCTCATTTTCCACACACCGGTTAAGGCCTCTTTAAAAATCCCAGTACTCATTTTGGATTCTCCATAAAGCCTGTCTTTAAACGTTATAGGTACTTCCGTGATTTTTAAACGATGCTTACGCACCGCATATTTCATGCATATTTGAAAGGCGTACCCCTTAAAATGAATGATATCTAGGTTAATGGATCGAAGGGCTTTGTTCGTGTAACATTTAAATCCAGCAGTTGAGTCATGAACCCCAATCCACAAGACTAAGCGTACGTACAAATTGGCAAAATAAGATAATAACCACCTACTAAAAGGCCAATTTTCTATCTTACCACCCTTACAATACCGAGAACCGATCGCCAGTTCTGCCCCATCAACACACGCTTTTTTAAGACGAACTAAATCCACAGGATCATGTGAAAAATCACAATCCATTTCAAAAATAAATGCATATTCTTTCGCTAATGCCCATTTAAATCCCGCAATATACGCTGTCCCTAAGCCCAATTTTCCTGGCCGATTAATGATGTGAACACGTCCTGGGTGTTGGGCTATAATGTTTGAAATAATCGCAGACGTACCATCGGGGGAATTATCATCTACAAATAAAATATCAAAGGATTCTTCCAAAGCCAATACGGCGTCAGTCATTAATTGAACGTTTTCTCGCTCGTTATACGTTGGAATAATGACTATGCTATTTGACATCGGGTTTGTTCGTCAACGAAATTAAGGAAACGAATGCAGTTCTTAAAACAATCCATCAATTTTAACGGAATGAGGTCAAAAAGAAGGGTGTTTGTAAACATTAACACCTTGAACCCATTATTCCTTGTTATCTTTGTGTCATATACTTTATACATGGATATTCAAGAAATATTAATTAAGGCAGCCCAATTGATTGCCTCCTTGGCGTTTTTAGTTACAATACATGAATTCGGTCATTTTATCCCCGCACGATTATTTAAAACCAAAGTTGAAAAATTCTATTTGTTTTTTAACCCCTATTTTTCATTGTTCAGGTATCGAAAGGTGAATGGTAAAAAGCGATATGCTTGGTTTACTAAGGAAACCCCAAAAGATTGGGAAGACGGTAGTGATAAAACAGAGTGGGGGATTGGTTGGTTGCCGCTTGGAGGGTATGTAAAAATTGCAGGAATGATCGATGAGTCGATGGATAAAGAGCAGATGGCACAGCCAGCTAAATCCTATGAATTTAGAACCAAGAAACCGTGGCAGAGACTTATAATAATGATTGGCGGTGTAACCGTTAATTTAATTGCCGGGTTTATTATTTATGGTGCCATTGCATGGTATTGGGGTGGTGCGACCTTAACTACATCAAAACTTACTCAAGGGATGGCAATACATCCGTATCTGGCCAAGTATGATGTGCGTTCCGGAGACGTAATTACTAAGGTGAATGGGGAGGAGGTTACTTCTTTCGATGATATTAATAGAGGGCTTCTTTTACGCAACAAAACAACACTAACACTATCTCGAAAAGGAAAAATCCTCATTCGTAAATTACCGGCAACCATTGATCAAGAACTGTTTCAACATGGTGCGATGTCCGTTGCTTCGTTTAGGGTTATTTCCGAAAGTGCAGGGACCATAACCCCTGGTGGGTTTGCAGAAAAAGCAGGCATGAAAAATGGAGATAAAATCATCTCAATTAACGGTGCAGAAATAAAATATTTCGACGATATCCAATTGTCTTTGTACGGCAAGCGCAATAAAAAGGCAGATGTATTAGTACTTCGAGGAAGCGATTCCATCATGATTCACAGCAAGGTAACTCCAGAGGGCACCATAGGATTTGCTTCTAAAAACCAATTCACTTCCGATACGCTTGCCTTATCAAAGGTTCAATATACCCTTGGTGAAAGCATGTCTAAAGGAATAGTTGGTGGCACGCAGTTGTTGAGAGATTATGTCGCTCAATTTAAATTTGTATTCACTAAGAAAGGCGCAACGTCTGTAGGTGGATTCACACGAATAGGAGACATGTTTGCTCCTGTTTGGGACTGGAAGGTGTTCTGGTTCAACACCGCATTCTTATCGTTTGCGTTGGCTTTCATGAATATCTTACCAATACCTGCACTAGACGGTGGTCACGTAGTATTCTTACTTTATGAATGGATTACAGGAAAAGAAGCTCCTCAGAAAATCCTAGAGTACGCACAATATATTGGCTTTTTCTTGTTGTTAGGGTTGATGATTTATGCGAACGGTAATGATTTAATTCAGTTACTGATTAAGTAGGTTCATCTTGCTCTGAATACCAATACCAATTAGGGAAGCGCGGGTTTTTGCTAGCTCAGCACGCGGTCCTTCAAAGTGTTGGTCAACTGTATGATTGAATAATAATACCCATTCATCAAACAATTCTTTTCTCAAGTCCATGTGAAGGTGCTTATTGGTTACATTTTCAGTATATCCCGTCTCATCTAAGAGAATAAACCGCCAAAATTTTTTCATTTTTGGGAGATGCGCCTCCCAATTTAGCCTGCTAAAGAAAGGACGAAGGGTTTCAGATTTCATTACCTCAGCATAAAAGTCATTAACAAGTCGATTAATGTCTTCCGCGTTTTGTATATCTTCCTTCATAATCAAAATTAGAAAAAAGCACGAAGTTCCATTCCCCCGTTGTGAACAACCTTATTTTCGGCGGGCTTTCTTCCCGAATAAATGAGGTTTAATTGAAGGTTTTTCCCCACATTACGCTGCCAATTAACTGACCACGTGTAGTTAGAGCCCGGACGCAAAGCCTCAAGCATTTCAAAGGCTACTGGAGAAAGTGGGTTGCCGTTAAAGGTTAAATTAAGGTATTTGAGTGACCCTTGTATGCTGCCTTTTTCTGTTGTATTGTATTTAAATTCAACACCTAGTTCTTTTGAATTACTCTGCTCTCCTCCATAAATTGATTCATTTGCTTTTGAAGATAATTTACTGTCAATAGCCATACGGTAGTTTGTGGATGGTTGATATGATAATTCCATTCGGACAAACTGATAGCGTATCCGGTAATTTCTACCTTGCGTATAATCTACGGAAGAGGTTTTATTTCCTTGTTGTCCTTCGGTTTTTAAAGAAAAGGAAGGAACAATATTCCACCGAAACATGAGCTCGTTGAACTCAATAGCTTTTGCATCAAAACCTGTGGCGAGCAGTGACTTATTTAGATTTTTATTAATGATATAATGGCCATTGAATTTCGCGGAGGTTCTAAAAAGGTAAAGTGAGTTTCTCACAGAATATGCCGAAGTTATAAGTGTATTATCAAGCACATCGACATTAAGTGGATTTAAGAGGTCGCTAACTTCTAAGGTGTTTAATTTCCTTGTTGAGCGTATTCTAAGTTGGTTTGAAACACATGAAAGCAATTTAAGAAAACCCGTTTTTTTATTCCAAATTAACTCAGGACGCCAGAATAAACTTTGATTGTATTCATTTGAATAGGTTTTTTGATAGGCATTGCTTGGCGTGAAAATCCGAATGTAATTTGCTTGATCTATAAAGGTGGCTGTTTCAAATTCATTTAAATCCTTCACCCCGTCGTTGTTGTAATCTACCCAAGTATATACCCCTTGCCCTGAATTAACTTCTAAGTAAATAAAACTTCGTTTTTGTTCTAACCCAGACCCTACTTCATAATAGGTGTCAAAGGTGAGCGCTCCGTTTAGTATTCGTTTAGAAACATTAATTCGCCCAACGATTGATTGGTCTGGCGTAATATTAAGTAAGCCACTATCTAAGGGTGTTAAGTTTCGCAATCCCAGAACGAACCCATAGGACCCTCCTTTTTTATCTTTTACTTGAACTTCTCCACCTATGGTTGTTCCTCTTGCTGCAACGGTAAAACCCGCGCTATCGGGCTTCCAATCAACCCGTTCTCTATAGAAAAACTTTACCAAGGCTTTACTGCTATCTGCATTTTGAAGATAACCTTGAATGTCGTAAAACGCATAGCTTGAA
>Ga0102896_1000897_pt1 | contig 10449 bp, 7 predicted proteins | sample Colrivmet1554A02_FD_78457 | JGI IMG/M metagenome (GOLD analysis project Ga0102896, IMG submission 78457) | Estuarine microbial communities from the Columbia River estuary - metaG 1554A-02 | ecosystem: Environmental > Aquatic > Marine > Intertidal zone > Estuary | place: USA: Columbia River...
AACTTTAACTTTACCGAAGGCGAAATGCTTTTGATAAATAAACCACTCACATGGACCAGCTTTGATGTGGTAGGGAAAATACGCAATACCCTAAAACCGCTCAAACTAAAAGTAGGCCATGCCGGCACACTCGATCCTTTGGCCACGGGCTTACTGATTATTTGCACCGGTAAGCTGACTAAAAAAATAGACGAGTTTCAGGCCCAAGAAAAAGAATATACCGGTACGTTTACCTTGGGTGCCACAACCCCATCGTACGATTTAGAGACAGAAGTAGACAAAAAATTTCCCATTGACCACATTACCGAAGAAGCCATACAAGCGGCTACCGTTCAATTTTGCGGACAAATTGCACAATTTCCCCCACCCCATTCGGCTATTAAAATGGGCGGAGAACGCATCTACTTAAAAGCCCGTAGAGGCGAAACCGTAGAGCTTAAAGCACGGCACGTAGAAATAGTTGCCTTTGAAATTACCCGAATTGCCCTACCCGAAATAGATTTTAGGGTGGTGTGCAGTAAAGGAACCTACATACGCTCCTTAGCACACGATTTTGGTAAAGCACTCGGTAGCGGCGCTTACCTATCGGCTTTATGCCGAACTAAAAGTGGCAATTACAGCGTAGAAAATGCATTTGAAGTGGCCGATTTGGTAAATCATATCCGCACACTAAAAGAAACCGGCAAAATGGTGTAATTTTGCAGCGCCCATGAAAATCTATACCGATATTTCTCAATTTACGCCCTTAAAAAAGGCTGTGGTGACCATCGGCACCTTCGATGGCGTACATATTGGGCACCAAGAATTGCTGCGCAAGCTTCGCGAATCGGCTAAAGGCATAGGAGCAGAAACGGTTATTCTTACGTTTTTTCCCCACCCTCGAATGATTATTCACCCCGAAGATCAGGGAATTAGACTGATTAATACGGTAAAAGAAAAAACAGAATTACTAGAAGCTATTGGTATTGATCACTTAATTATTACACCCTTTACTCGTGATTTTTCGAATTTATCTCCCGAAGAATACATCGAAGAAATATTGGTTAAACGTATCGGAACGAGCAAAATAAGCATTGGCTACGACCACCGTTTTGGCAAAAATAGAGCAGGAAGCTTAGCCGATTTAAACAAATTGGCAAGAAAATTTGGCTACGAGGTAGAGGTAATTCCCGAACAAGATATACAACAAGCAGCCGTAAGTTCTACCCGCATACGGCAGGCACTTTTAACCGGCGATATTGCCAGTGCAACGGAATTGTTGGGCCATACGTTTTCACTCGAAGGTCGGGTAATTAGAGGCGATCAAATTGGCCGAACATTGGGCTACCCCACCGCTAATTTATATGTGGAAGAGCCTTATAAATTAATTCCGGCCGATGGGATCTATTCCGCTTACACCTATGTGGAGGATATAAAATACGAGGGTATGGCTTATATTGGTCACCGCCCCACCGTTAATGGTATGAGCAGAAATATCGAAGTCAATATTTTCGATTTCGACGAGGAGATTTACGGTCAAATAATCCGCATAGATTTTGATGCCTTTATCCGCCCGGATCAGAAATTTAATTCGCTCGAAGAGCTTACCGTGCAATTAGGTTTGGATAAAATTTCCAGTTTAGCCTGCTTAGCTAGGCATAAATAAGCACTTGTTTTACAAGAAGGCACAGCGCCAAAGCAACCAATAGAATAGCAATTGTGTGATTAATTAAACGGGTACTCAGCGTAAATTTTTCTTGAATATACCTGGCAAAATGCGCATAGCCATATAAAGCAATGGCTGAACCCAATCCAGATCCAATACTGAAAATAATAAGGGATAAATAATCGGTTCGTATCCATTGGTGGATGATGACATAATTGCCAAAAAATAACCAGGTTGGTATTTGTACCGGGTTTAAAATACCTAATAGTATTCCATAAAAAGCACTGCTTCCTTTTTTAATATCTTCTTTAGCTTGGGGTAATTTGTTTCTGCGCAACCAGGTAATGCTACCCATAATAAGAAACATCAAAATCATAAAGGCATCGGTAAGGGTGCCTATGTTTATATGGTATACCGAAAATTCTAGGCTTACATCGCTCGACATCCAACGGGCAAAACGCATCATTCCGAAGGTGAAAAATACCTCTACACAAGAAAAAGCAATAATAAAGTGCCAGGCTTGTTTAATGCCCTTATTTACCGTGAGTTGGGCTACGCTTAGGTTTATATTTCCGGGAGGAATATAGCCAATGGCGTTGATGAGTAGTCCAATAAAAAAGGTTAGTAAGAGCATAAATTATTCTTGTGGCGCTAAAATACTAATTCTTCGTGAATGGATTGGCTTACAAGCGGCCTTTCAGAAATTGGCCCGTATACGAATCGGCTTGTTTTACCAAATCTTCGGGCAGGCCTTCGAAGACTACGTTCCCACCGGCGTAACCACCTTCGGGGCCAATATCTATGACCCAATCGGCAGATTTAATGACTTCTACGTTGTGTTCAATTACCAAAATAGAATTGCCTTGGTTTATAAGTGCCTCAAAGGATTTGAGGAGCTTTTTAATATCGTGGAAATGCAAACCGGTGGTGGGCTCATCAAAAATAAATAAGGTTTGTTTAGATTGATTTCCTTTTACCAAGAAAGAAGCCAATTTAATGCGTTGGGCTTCGCCACCAGATAAAGTATTGGATGATTGACCTAAATGCACATAACCCAAACCTACATCAACCAAGGGCTGTAAGCGGGCAACAATCTTGGGTTCATCGGCAAAAAAAGCCAGGGCTTCATCTACATCCATACCTAATATTTCGGATACGTTTTTATCGCGATAGCTGATGTCTAACACATGTTGTTTAAAGCGTTTGCCATCGCATGCTTCGCAAGGCAAAAACAAATCGGCCATAAACTGCATCTCTACTTTTACTTCGCCTTCACCTTGGCACACATCGCAGCGGCCACCTTCTACATTAAATGAAAATACAGATGGTTTTAGACCGGCGGCTTTGGCAGCAGGCTGACTAGCCAATAAGGCTCTAATTTCGTCCCAAGCTTTTACATAGGTAACCGGGTTAGAGCGGGAAGAACGGCCAATGGGATTTTGATCGACCATTTCTACCTGATGAATTTGGCTTACATCGCCCTCTAAACTATCGTACACACCGGTTTGTTCGCCATTATAATTGCCAATAGCTTTTTGCAGGGCAGGCAATAAAATACGTTTTACGAGAGATGTTTTCCCAGATCCGGAAACGCCTGAAACTACGGTAAGGGTATGCAGCGGGAATTTTACATCGATGTTTTTAAGATTGTTTTCTCGAGCACCTTTCACTTCAATATAATCCGACCATTTTCGGCGGATTTTAGGTACTTCAATAGCCTCTTTTCCACTTAAATACTTGCCGGTTAGGCTTTGTTCATCTGTTAAAATCTCATCATAGGTGCCACTAAATACCAATTCACCGCCATTTATACCGGCAAAAGGACCAATATCTATTAAATAATCGGCGGCTTTCATTATTTCCTCTTCGTGTTCTACTACCAACACGGTATTGCCCACATTACGCAAGGATTGTAAAACGCCAATTAAACGGTGCGTATCTCTGGGATGTAAGCCAATACTTGGTTCGTCTAATACATAAATAGAACCTACCAAAGAACTACCCAAAGAGGTTGCTAAATTAATACGCTGCGATTCTCCGCCCGAAAGGGTATTTGATAAACGGTTTAAGGTGAGATATCCCAAACCCACATCGGTTAAAAACTGCAAGCGATTGGTAATTTCGAGTAGTAAACGTTTCGCAATTTTTTCGTCGTTGCCATTTAGTTTTAACGCTTTAAAAAAGGACAGTGCTTTTTCTAAAGGCATCAACACAATATCGGTGATAGATTTTTCAGCAATTTTTACATAAGCCGCATCGGGGCGCAAGCGGGTACCCTTGCAATCGGGGCAACTGGTTTTACCACGATAACGGGATAGCATAACCCGGTATTGAATTTTATAGGTTTGCTCTTCTAAATAAGCGAAGAATTCGTTTAATCCTTTAAAATGAGAGTTTCCTGTCCATAAAAGCTTGCGTTGTTCTTCCGTTAATTGCGCAATGGGGCGGTGTATAGGGAAATCGAATGCCAAGGCATTTTTTATAAGGTGATCGGCCCATTCCTTCATTTTTTCGCCTCTCCAAGGAGCAATGGCGCCTTCGTAAACCGATTTGCTTTTGTCGGGAATAACCAAATCTTCATCAATACCCATTATTTTACCATAGCCTTCGCAACGTTTACAAGCGCCATACGGATTGTTAAAACTGAAAAAATTGGGGCTAGGCTCTTCAAAAACGAGGTTATCCAATTCAAAGCGATCGCAGAATGGGTGTTTGGTGCCCGCCAGCTCTACCAAACATTCGCCTTTGCCTTCAAAAAAAGCTGTTTGTGCCGAATCGGCTATTCGGCTCAAGGTTTCTTCTTCGGCGTTCACCGATACCCGATCGATTACAATGAGAAGCTCCCGCTCCTGTAACGTTTGGGTAGCAGCAAGGCTTTTATCGGCCAAAAGGTCTTCTATCTTCACTAATTTATCGTGATATATTACCCTTAAAAACCCTTTTTGGAGCAATACCGATAATTCTTCTTTTACGCTCCGCTGATTGTGTGGAAACAATGGGCACAAAATGGTAAGTGCAGTTCCTTCGGCTTGTGCGGCGCAAAAGTTGACCACATCGCTTACGGTATCTTTTTTTACCACAGCACCCGAAATGGGTGAAATGGTTTTGCCAATTCTAGAAAATAGGAGTTTTAGGTAATCGTAAATCTCGGTAGAAGTACCCACCGTAGACCGAGGGTTACTGCTAATTACTTTTTGTTCAATGGCTATGGCCGGAGCAATGCCTTTAATATCGTCCACTTCGGGCTTGTTCATGCGGCCCATAAACTGGCGGGCGTAGGAAGATAAACTCTCTACATACCTCCGTTGTCCTTCGGCATATAAGGTGTCAAATGCCAAAGATGACTTTCCAGAACCAGACATTCCGGTTATAACTACCAATTTATTTTTTGGAATGCTTACATCGATGTTTTTGAGGTTGTGTACACGTGCCCCTTTAATTAAAATAAAATTTTTTGGATCGTTTGGCTGGGGCTTGGTCATGTATAAGGCTTAAAAGACAAAAATATTAAAAAGCTGAAAACCGTTCGTCGGCTAGTTTTGCATTTCGTCCACTAAAATACGCCATACGTCGGTTCTATCTAGCATCTACCCTCTCTTTTATTTGATATTGGTATGAATATTTTCTTAAAGCCTTGGATTTAAACGCCCCTTGTTTTAGGAAAGTATATGCATAAATGAATCAATTTATTTACCAACCATCAAAAAACAAATTCCTATGAACACTCACAAAAATCTTCAGACCCGTACTGATCAAGAATTAATACATGAGTTTATCAGCGGTTATCAACCTTGCTTAGAAGTTTTAATTGCTAGACATAAATCTAAGATATATACTTCCATCTATTTATTAGTAAAAGATAGCTATCTGGCAGAAGATATTTTCCAAGAAACCTTTATTAAAGTAATTCATACCCTACAAGCTGGCAAATACAACGAAGAAGGTAAATTTTTACCCTGGGTTATACGCATTGCCCACAATTTGGTAATTGATTATTTCCGAAAACAAAAACGCAACCCTGTAATTACCAATGTAGATGGCTTTGATATTTTCGATGTGATACAATTTTACGATGAACCACTAGAAAACATGATAATTCGTGAACAAAGTCATCAAGATTTAAAACGAATGATTCAACTATTGCCTACCGAACAAAAAGAAGTATTAATCATGCGCCATTATGGCGATTTGAGTTTTAAGGAAATTGCAGATATAACCGGCGTAAGTATTAATACGGCTTTAGGAAGAATGCGCTATGCACTAAACAATTTGCGAAAAATGATGGTTAGCCCAGTTCTAGTCAATAAATAAAAAATACAATCTGTATACTAAACATATACTAGTCTGCGTTTGGTGTGGAAACATATATTCATGAACAAGTTTCAAACACACCAAACCAAACCCAACATTTGTAAAAATTATTTAGAAGTAGCAGACGGACATTTACTTGCCGTCGAAGATCAGTTATTGCTAAAAGTTTTAAAGCCCCGACTAGATCAATTACTGCGGGAGCCTTCGGAAGATGTACTGTGTACGATAATGGCCTACGCAGAACTATTATAAAATAGCGCTTGGGTTCTTATATTTGAGCATGCTTAAAAAAGAACGCTATCGGGTTTTTGTTGACTATTTTTCTACACACCAACCCAATGCAGAAACGGAGTTGCACTATAGTAACCCTTTTGAATTACTTATAGCCGTAATACTTTCTGCCCAATGTACCGATAAGCGTATAAACCAAGTTACACCTAAATTATTTGAGCGCTACCCAAATCCAGAAGCATTGGCCGCAAGTACAAGCGATGAAGTATTTTCGTATATACGGAGTGTAAGCTATCCGAACAATAAGGCCAAACATTTAGTTGGCATGGCCACCATGTTGGTAAACGAATTTAAAGGCGAAGTGCCCTCGAGCGTAACTGATTTGCAAAAAATGCCCGGCGTTGGCCGCAAAACTGCCAATGTAATTGCATCGGTAATTTTTCAGGCACCCACTATGGCCGTAGATACGCACGTATTTAGGGTGGCTAATCGTATGGGCCTTACCAGTAAAGCAACAACCCCATTGGCGGTAGAAAAACAATTGGTAAAATACCTACCCACCGAAAAAATTCATGTAGCCCATCATTGGCTCATTTTACATGGCCGCTATACCTGTCTGGCCCGAACGCCCAAATGTGAGCAATGCCAGCTAAATTGGATGTGCAAGTATTATGCACAGCAACAAACCGCAACTGCCTTATTAAAAGCAGAAAAGGCAGCCGAGCGAAAAAAAGTGGCATCTAAAAAGAAAAAAATAAGTAAAACAGCACGCATACTGCAAAAAATGAGCAGATAAGAAAAATGGTAAAATAATTTTGATAAAATTTTTAGCATTTTATAAATTTTATTTACATTTGAAAATAATAAACTAAAATTATGAGCAATACAGACAAATTGAAAGCCTTACAACTAACCTTAGATAAATTAGAAAAATCGTACGGTAAGGGTGCGGTAATGAAATTAGGCGATGAAGCCGTAGAACCACTAGAATCTATCTCTACAGGTTCATTAGGCTTGGATATTGCCTTGGGTATTGGCGGTTTACCTAAAGGTCGTGTAATTGAAATATACGGACCAGAATCGTCTGGTAAAACTACCCTAGCTACTCATGTTATTGCAGAAGCTCAGAAAAAAGGCGGTATTGCCGCATTTATTGATGCCGAGCATGCTTTTGATAAATATTACGCCCAAAAATTGGGTGTTGATGTAGAAAATTTACTCATCGCTCAACCTGATAATGGCGAACAAGCTCTAGAAATCGCCGACAATTTAATACGTTCGGGCGCTATAGATATTATTGTTATCGATTCGGTAGCCGCCTTGGTACCCAAAGCCGAAATTGAAGGCGAAATGGGTGACTCTAAAATGGGTTTACAAGCACGATTAATGTCACAAGCCTTACGTAAACTAACTGGAACAATTGCCAAAACCGGATGCTGCTGCATCTTTATAAACCAATTGCGTGAAAAAATTGGGATCATGTTTGGCAACCCAGAAACAACGACTGGAGGAAATGCACTTAAATTTTATGCCTCTGTACGTTTAGATATTCGTCGTATTTCTCAAATTAAAGAAACCGATGAAGTAACGGGAAACCGAGTAAAGGTTAAAATTGTAAAAAATAAAGTGGCCCCTCCGTTTAGAATTGCAGAATTCGATATCATGTTTGGCGAAGGGATTTCTAAAGCCGGAGAAGTGGTTGATTTAGGTGTTGAATTTGAAATTATTAAAAAAGCAGGTTCATGGTTTAGCTATGGCGATACCAAATTGGGTCAAGGCCGCGATGCTGTAAAACAGCTTTTATTAGAAAACCCAGAATTGATGGAAGAATTAGAAGCTAAAATTAAAGACGTAGTAACTGGCGATAAGCTAGAGTTTAAACCTGAATAAGTTTAGCTTGAAGATTAAAAAAAAAGCCTCCGGATAATCTGGGGGCTTTTTTTGTTATAGAACATAAAATTTTTCTTTTAACTCTTTGGCGTATTTATCAAAATCAAAAAATGAAGCTTCAATAAACTTATTCCCTTTTCTTAAAAAAATTGACTTTTTCTTCATGTCATTATCAGGATTTGTATATGGATAAAGTCCACTATCTGAATAGGTTATATCTTTATATCCATCTCCATCAAAATCGCAATAAATCAATTTGTTTTTATAATTCTGATTGCTTCTATTAATATTAATGTTGTATTCAATCCAACTATTATCTCTGTCGAACCCCCCGGTTTTGTTTTGAAAATACACCTCTATTACCCAGTCTTTATGGTTGGTGGCGCCCATGCTTATAATGTCTTTTAAACCATCTTTATTTAAATCATCAAGAATATAATCGAAAACATTAATGGCATTTGTTAAACTTGATGAATATGGAATGTTTTTATTTTGAAAGGTACCGTTGCCATTATTTATCAATAATTCATTCTTAACATTTGTTCCTATTAATATATCATTAAATCCATCGGCGTTAACATCTTTAATTTTACTATAAAAAGCACAATCAGTATTCATTGTTACATACTGGTTATTAGTAAAATATGGGAAAGATGAAATACCCCAAAAAATGTAAGTATGGGTATTAGCTACAACTAACAAATCGGGTAAAAGATCACCATTCAGATCACCAACATCACCATGCTCGTGAGCTAGTCTATCCAATAATTCTTTAGGCTCAAGTTCTAATTTTACCAAATCATACCCGCCAATACCATCACTAATACATATAGTAACTGGTTCATTTGAGTTTGGTTTACCTTCATCTGCATGCCCGTGAATAACTAAGTCTACATAATTATCGCCATTTAAGTAAACCGGAGTCACTTTAGTGGGAGCGCCAATGAAACTGGTTTTATCATTTATTAAATTTTTTTCTTCAAATTTCAAAAGAGAGGGACTCCAAATCAGAAATGACAAATTAGCTTTTTTACCGTTAAAGGCAGCTCCTGCATTAAATACATCTATATACCCATCATTATTAAAATCACCGTTGCAAATGGCTTGTGTCCATACACAATAAGCATCTCCTTGAGGCAAAGCGAAAACTTCATAATTTTTTTGAAAAACTCCAATGTAAAAATCACTTAATACGTTTGTATTTTCCCAATATTCAGTGCCCCGTATTCTAGCATTTGAAGAAACTTTATACCCATTAAATACAACTTCATTTTTAAGAACTATTGACTTTGAAATATTATTTTTAGTACATCCAAGTGAAAAGATTACTAGAATTAGAATTAAGTTCTTCATAATAAAATAAAAATTAAAAGCTCATTCGGGCCAATGGGGCAACGTCTTGCCCTACAAAATCGGCGGCTAAAAATTTGTAATACCCAGCAATGGCAATCATGGCGGCATTGTCTGTACAATATTCAAACTTGGGTATAAATACCTCCCAATTTTGTTGCTCGGCAAGATCTTGCAGGGCTTTACGCAAACCCGAGTTGGCAGAAACGCCGCCTGCAATGGCCACTTGACTAATACCATACAACTTAGCAGCTTTTGTAAGTTTGGCCAACAAAATAGTGATGATGCGGTTTTGTACACTAGCGCAAATGTCTTCCAAATGCTCTTGAATAAAATTAGGATTTTGTTGTACACCCTTATTTATAAAATACAATATGGAAGTTTTTAAACCACTGAAACTAAAGTTAAGGTCAGGAATTTGAGGTTCGGGAAAAGAAAATGCATGTGGGTTTCCGGCCTGTGCATATTTATCAACTAAGGGGCCGCCCGGGTAGGGCAATCCCAGGATTTTAGCCGTTTTATCAAAGGCTTCACCAGCTGCATCGTCAATGGTAGAACCCAGCACTTCCATATCAAAGTAATTTTTTACCAGTACAATTTGCGTATGCCCCCCCGAAACCGTTAAACATAAAAAGGGGAAACTTGGTTTAGGATTATCAATAAAATGTGCCAATATATGTGCTTGCATATGATTTACCTCAATTAAAGGCAGGTTTTTAGCTAAGGCGAATCCCTTTGCAAAAGAAGTTCCAACTAATAAGGAACCTAAAAGACCAGGGCCACGTGTAAAAGCTATCGCAGATAGCTCATTTTTGCTTATTTTAGCAGTTGAAAGCGCTTCTTGGACGGCAGGTACTATATTTTGCTGATGCGCCCTAGAAGCCAACTCGGGTACCACTCCACCATAATGTTGGTGAACGGCTTGAGTCGCAATGATGTTGGAACGTATTTCACCGTTTACACAAACGGCAACCGAGGTTTCATCGCATGAAGATTCTATTCCGAGTATAGTAGTCAAGGGA
>Ga0102896_1000902_pt1 | contig 10438 bp, 9 predicted proteins | sample Colrivmet1554A02_FD_78457 | JGI IMG/M metagenome (GOLD analysis project Ga0102896, IMG submission 78457) | Estuarine microbial communities from the Columbia River estuary - metaG 1554A-02 | ecosystem: Environmental > Aquatic > Marine > Intertidal zone > Estuary | place: USA: Columbia River...
CCTTCAGGCGCTAGGAGGGAACGGTATACTTCGAGGAAGGCAGGGCCAATCATGCGGTGCTTTGCGCGTTGGTACTTGATCTGAGGATCGGGAAAGGTGATCCAAATCTCATCGATTTCCCCGGGGGCAAAGCAATGCTTCACCCATTCAATGCGGGTGCGCAAAAACCCCACGTGGTTCATGTCGTCCACGAGAGCCTTTTTGGCCCCTTCCCAAATTCGGGCACCTTTGATATCAATGCCCAAGTAGTTTTTACTGGGGTCACGCTGGCCAAGGGCTACGGAGTACTCTCCCCGGCCGCATCCCAGTTCGACAACAAGGGGCCGGTCGTTTTTGAAAAAGTCCGATTTCCATTTTCCGGCCAAGGCAAATCCATTCAAGACCTCATCCTTGCTGGGCTGTAGAACATGTTGGAAGGTGGCTAATTCGGCAAAGCGTGCCAGCTTATTCTTTCCCATGGGGTGTGCAGATTTGAAGATCCAAAATTCGGGCTTGAAGCTCTTTGTTGCCGCGAAAAATATTCCATTCCAAAACCACGGCGAGGTGCACGGGTCCTGTGATTTCCATGTGGCCCCAGCCAAAACCAATGACGGGAAGGGTGGTGCCGGTGTGTGGATCTCTGGCGAGGGCGCGCAAGTGCTTGCCTTCAGACATAGTCCGGACCTGGGTAAGTTCCACTTCTTCCAATCCCCAGATGGGGGCCTCGTTCTCCATTCCAAAGGGCTCTAGCCGTTCAAGGAGGTTCGCTAAAGGGGCATGCAGCTCATCGATCCGCGCGCGGCTGTCAACCAGTTGCCGGGGTTGGCGGGCCTCCAAGGGCCAGCGTTCATCCACTGCCTGGTCAAAGGCTTCCACAAAGGCCTCAAGCTGCTCAGGTTTGAGGGTCATGCCTGCGGCCGCCCGGTGGCCCCCAAATTGAATCAGGTGCTCGGAGGACGCGTCCAAGCAATCATAGAGGTCAAGTCCAGGAACGGATCGGGCGCTCCCGGAGTAGAGGCCCTCGTGCAGGGTCAGCACGACGGTCGGCTTGTAAAAGGCCTCTACGGTGCGTTGTGCCACAATGCCCAAGACCCCCTTGTGCCAACCTTCTCCCGTCAAAACGAGACCGGTCCGGTGCGTCAAGAGGGCGGCTTGGGCTTGCGCGGCCAAGCTAACCCCTTGCTCGGTGCTGCGGCGTTCCACATTGTGGGATTCTATGTCTTGGCTCAGTTGTTCCAGCAGGACTGGTTGCAGCTGGGTGAGGAGGTCTACGGCTAAATGCCCGTGACGCATACGGCCGGCGGCATTGATTTTTGGGCCAATGGCGAAGACGACATCTTGCAAGGTGATATGGCCTGCGGGACGATTCCCCAACAAGGCGGCTAAGGACGCTCGAGGCTGGCTATTGATGGCCGCTAAGCCTTCCCGTACCATGGCTCGGTTGAGTCCAACGAGGGGGACCATGTCGGCCCCAATACTTACAGCGACTAAATCCAAAAGATCGTGCAAGGCATTCGGATCCAGTCCAACGGCCTGGTAGGCCGCACGCCAAAGCATGTATCCCACGCCACAGCCAGACAATTCCTTGTGGGGAAAGGAGCAGTCGGAGCGTTTGGGGTCGAGAACGGCCAGAGCTGGCGGCAACTGAGGACCGGGCGTGTGGTGATCCGCGACGATCACATCGATGCCGCGCGCTTGGGCGGAGGCAATGAGGTCCACAGATTTAATGCCACAGTCGAGGGCAACGAGTACGCGGACATCAGAGGCTACCGCGTGGGCAATTCCTGCTTCAGACAAACCGTAGCCCTCCTTGTATCGGTCTGGGATGTAGGTCAAAATGGTCCATCCGCCGCGCTCCAGGGCCAGCTTGCCAACCGAAACGGCGGTGGTGCCGTCAACATCATAATCCCCAAAAAGCATGACGCGCTCCCCCTGTTCGCGCGCCTGGGCGAGCCGTTGGGCGGCTTGTGGCATATCGGCCATGCGCAACGGGTCCACCGCCGAAAGGGGTGTTCCGGGAATCCAGGCTTTGATCTGTTCTAAACTGGACATGCCGCGTTGCACGAGCACGCGTGCCAATGCGGAATACGAAGCGCCAAGTTCCTCGGTGAGCGCTGCGATGGCCTCAGGCGATCCTTCCGGGGCGTAGGTCCATCGTTTGGTCATTCCTCCCGGTTCTGGCGGGTGGCGCGGTACACGCCTACCTGGTGTTCCACGGAATATTTGTGGACGACTTGAAAGAGCTCTTCGATGAAAGCGCGATTGAGGTCCAGACTTTCTGCTTGAAGCCCGCGTTTTTGAAGCAAATCGAACCAGCGGTCCATTTGAAAGATGCCGGCGCCATGGGACACCTTCAACTGCCCCAAGGCATCGACGATGTCCATGCGCTGGCGCAAGAGGTGGACCATTTCTTGGTCGACGGCATCCAGTTTAAGTCGCTCGGCGTCAATCACTTCCTGGAGGGCCACATCCTTGGGGGCATTGGCCTCCAGCGTGCGCCAAAGGGAAGCGAGCGTCGTGGGGGTTATTTGCTGGGCCGCATCGCTCAAGGCTTGCTCTGGATCGGGGTGCACTTCGACCATCAAGCCGTCCATTTGGATGTCCATGGCAATTTGGGCTACGTGCTCCACCAAACGGCGGTCGCCAGCAATGTGGCTCGGGTCGCAAATAATCGGAATGTGGGGCGCTTGCCGGCGAAGTTCAAAGCTCATTTCCCAGCGTGGTTCGTTCCGGTAGGGCGCCGCAAAGCTGGAGAAGAAGCCGCGGTGTACCGCGGCCAAATCGGTTAAGCCCTCCTTGTCAAGACGTTCCAAGGCTCCAAGCCAAAGGCCGAGGTCCGCGTGGATGGGGTTTTTGACGAGCACGGGAATGCGTGTGCCGCGCAGGGCTTCGGCAATTTCTTGCACGTAAAAGGGATTCACCGTGGTCCGGGCACCAATCCACACCGCATCGGCTTGAACGGCCAGCGCTTTTTCCACGTGGTCGGCGTTGGCAACCTCAATGACGAAGGGCAGGCCCACCTCCTGGCGCATGGTTTGAAGCCATTCAAGGGCATTGTATCCGGCCCCTTCAAATTGACCAGGGCGAGTTCGCGGCTTCCAAACCCCGGCACGAAATAGCTGGGTATGGCCTTCGGACTTGAGTGCTTGAGCGGTCTCCAGAACCTGCTCCAAGGACTCCGCAGAACAGGGCCCCGCGATGATCAAAGGATTTTGGACGGACCCCATCCAAGGGCCGAAGGAGCGTTCGCGATGTGCAGGCAAGTTCATAGTTTCAAAGGTACCGGTACCGCCCCGTATAGCCGTTTAATGTTTGAAATTTTCCCGCATCATTTAGGTGCCCCTCCGAGGACCACCACGATCTCGCCCTTGGCTTCGTGGTGCGCAAAATGGTCTGCCAATTCCCCGAGGGTGCCGCGGTGGTAGGTCTCAAACATTTTACTGATTTCACGGACGACGCAGGCTGGACGCTCGGGGCCCAGGAGGTCGCAGAGTTCCCGCATGCAGCGGGCAATCCGGTGCGGGGATTCGTAAAAAGCAATGGTGCGGGGCTCTTCCAGCCATTCCTTCATGCGCGTTTGACGCCCTTTTTTCTGCGGAATAAAGCCTTCAAAAATGAAGCGATCACAGGGAAGTCCGCTTGCAACGATGGCGGGGATCAGGGCGGTGGGACCGGGGAGCGCTTCCACCACAATGCCGGCGGCGATACAGCCCCGGACGAGAAGAAAACCCGGATCACTGATGCCGGGTGTCCCGGCGTCGCTTACTAAGGCGGTAATCCCTGTACGCTGGGCGATATCCTGCACGGTGCGGTCCAAAAGGCTGTGCTCATTGTGCATGTGAAAAGCACGCAATGGAGCTTGAATATCTAGGAGTTTGAGCAGCTTGCCCGACGTTCGGGTGTCTTCGGCTAGGACAATTTCCGCCCCGCGAAGAACCTCCATGGCGCGAAGGGTGACATCACCGAGGTTGCCTAGGGGCGTGGGAACGAGTACGAGTTTGCCCATGGATTACTCAAATCGGGCATAGACCAGAGCGAGGAAGCGCTCGGCGATTTCGGGCTTTTGGCTCCAGTCATAGTCGCCGTAGACCGCATTTTCGAGAAAGGTTTCACATTCTTCCTTGCTTTCCATCGTGGCCAAGGCGGCGACCACGCGTTGAAAATCGTCATCCTCCCCGTTGAACAGGTGTTTGACGAAGGCGACGCGGTCGTTCAATCCCACTTTGAGGCCAGCATACCGCGCATTGACACTTTTTGCGCCACTGGCGGCCGGTGCGGCAGGGCTTGGTGCCGCCTGGACGGGTTCCGGTGTGGCGGCGGGTGGAGCCACGGGGCTAGCCGTTGGCACGGCAACCTCCACGGGAGTGGCAGGCTCAGGCGAAGGAGTAGGAGAAATACTTGGCACCGCCGCCGTAGGAGGAGGCGTCGCAGTACTTGGAGCGGGAGAGGCAAGAGAGGCTTGGTTCGCGGCGGCCTGGCTCGCCGCAGCCACCGCTTCCCGAGCCAAACGCAGAGTTTCGGCCTGCTGAGCTTCTAATGCAGCCAAAGCGGCGGCCCCCTTTTGGGCCATTTCTGCTTCCCCTTGGCGTTGGATTTCGGCCAGTTGGCTCGCTAAATACTGCTTCTGGGCGGCTAACCATGCCTGGTAGATGGCCTGAATCTGAGCAGGCGTCGGGGTTTCGCTTTGTAAATCGTGGTGTAAGGCCGACAGGGAATCCGTGAGTGACATGCAATGAGGGTTTGTTACCGCTGTGGTAGATTTGTGCGGCACCGAAAAGTACAAAATGTTCCAAGAGCACACCGAAGTTCCTACACGTCGTTCCGGATGGATTGAAGTCATTGCTGGCTCCATGTTTTCTGGAAAGACGGAAGAATTGATTCGGCGGGCCAAACGCGCGCAGATTGCTAAACTGCGTGTTCAGATTTTTAAACCAGGCATTGACACCCGATATGCGGACGATGCGGTGGTCACCCATGACCGGGCGTCGTTGGACTGCCAAGTGGTGGAAAGTTCGGACCAATTGCACTTGCTTGCCGCAGGCTATGATGTCGTAGGCATTGACGAAGCGCAGTTTATGGACGAAGGCATCGTTGAAGTCGTGAACGCCCTGGCCAATGCAGGAACGCGAGTCATTATTGCCGGATTGGACATGGATTTTGCGGGCAAACCCTTTGGCCCCATGCCCCAATTGATGGCCGTGGCGGAGTTTGTCACCAAAGTGCACGCTATCTGTGTGCGCACCGGGGAGCTCGCGCATTATTCCCATCGCCTAGAAGGCAATCAGGGAACCATTCTCTTGGGCGATCAAACGGTCTACGAGCCGGTATCCCGCGCCGTGTTTACCCAAATTCAATCGCAGCCCCCACATGTTCCCGGCGATCTCGATTGATCAATTCGCCCAACTCCTTGGCGCCGACCTTCGCCATCGGGGCACCTGCGCCTCCGTGCAGGCGGTGGTGAGTGACAGCCGCCAAGCCTTGTGGATGCAGCCCACTGCCTTTTTTGCTTTAAGTACCCAAAGTGGAGATGGCCACGCTTATGCCGTCCATGCCGCGGAACAAGGGGCCGCTGCGCTGGTCCTCTCCGCGAATTCCCCTTTGGCGGCCAGCCTTCCCACATTGCCCGAGGCCTGTTCCGTGCTTTGGGTGGACGACCCCTGGAAGGCCTTGCGGCGATTGGCGGCCCACCACCGGAGTGCCATGACAGGCACCGTCGTGGGAATCACTGGTTCCAATGGCAAAACAACGGTAAAAGAATACCTATTCCACTTGCTGGGGGATGCCCGCATCGCGCGTTCTCCCAAGAGTTTTAACTCCCAATTGGGCGTACCCCTATCCCTGCTCTCTGCCCCGTTGGATGCGCCAGGCATGCTTCTCGAAGTGGGCGTTGGGGCTTCAGGGGACATGGGCTTCATGGCGCCCTGGGTTGCCCCGAATGTGGGCATTTTTACCCACCTCGGAGACGCCCATGCCGCTGGATTCTCCTCGCGCGAACAAAAGGCCCAGGAAAAGGCCGCTCTCTTTCACGCCGCAGACTGGGTCGTGGTTCCCGCCGCCGAACCCGCCATTCGCACGGCGTTAACGGTCCCGGCCCGAAGCTGGTCATGGAACGAGGAGGTGGGGGCAGATATGATATTTACCTGGGCGGATGGAACCCTTCGCTGGGAGGACCAAGGTCGGTCCATCCAGGGCGAAGCAAGTTGCCCCGCTTTGGATGGGGTGGATGCCCACAATGTGGCGTCGGCCTTGGCCTGCATTCTCTATTTGGGCTGGTCGTGGAATCCGGAGCGGCTCGTCGATGTGCGTTCGGCGGGACTCCGCATGGAGCGCCTGCCGGGTATATCGGGCTGGGCCTTACTCAATGATGCTTATACGTCAGATGTCGACGCCTTGGGCTGGGCCCTCGAATCGTTGTCGGCGGAGGCCCAAGGCCCGCGCTATGCGGTGGTGGCCGCGCCTCCAGGGATGACCGATTTTGCCCCTTGGATGGATGCCGCCTGCGCCGCTCGGGGCATCGACGGGTGGTGGGGCGTCGGAGCAGATCTTGCGGCCCTTGGTCGGGGGTACGTGGATGTGGACGCCCTTAAGATCGCCGCCCCCTGGAATGAGGTCGAGCACCCCGGGGTTCTCCTCCTTAAAGGCCCACGCCAAGCGCGGTTGGATCGCCTTCTCCCCACCCTCCAAGCGCAGCACCACGATACAGTTTTGGGCTTGGATTTGGAGGCCTTAGCGGCCAACCTTCGCCATTACAAATCCCAGCTTTCGGGCCAGCGCATCATGGCCATGGTCAAAGCAAATGCCTACGGACTTGGCGCTGTGACCATCGCACAAGCCTTGGCCAAACACCATGTGGATTACTTCGGGGTGGCCTATGTGGATGAAGGTTTGGCTTTGCGTCAAGCCGGAATTCAAACGCCCATTATGGTGATGAATCCCGGCGAGCAAAGCGTGGAAGGCATGCTGACGCATGGCCTAGAGCCCGAGATTTTTCACTTTCAGGCCTTGGAGCGCTATGCACAGGCCTTTTTGCGTTACCCGGAGCTCGCGGTCGGCCGAGTGCACATCAAAGTGGATACGGGCATGCACCGTTTAGGATTTGCACCGGATCAGGGCCGGGAAGTTGGCCAGCGATTAGCCCATTGGCCGGGTCTGCAGGTCGCTTCGGTGATGACCCACTTGTCCTCAGCGGAAGAGGGTGGCCAAGATGCATGGACCGCAGAGCAAGGGGCTGCCTACCACCGCTTTTATGAAGACCTAGTCATGGAATTGGGATACCGTCCAATTCGTCACTTGGCGAATACGCCGGGCGTGGTGCGCCATCCCCACTTGCATGGGGACATGGTGCGATTGGGTATTGGCCTCTTTGGAGATTCCCCCGTGGAGGCGGATCGCGGGTGCTTGCAGCCTGTGGTGCATGTGCAGACCCGCATTTCCCACCTTCAAACGATTCCTCCGGGCGAAGGCGTCTCCTACGGCCACCAGGATGCGGCCCTTCATGAGCGTCGCGTCGCAACGCTTCCAGTGGGCTATGCCGATGGCTTCCCCCGGGCTTTGAGCTTTGGTCGTGGAGAGGTGTTGATCCATGGCCAGCGCTGTAAGGTGGTGGGGGCAGTTTGCATGGACATGACCCTGGTGGATGTGACGGGAATGACGGTCCATGTGGGCGATTCCGTGGAAATTCTCGGGGCCCAAATGCACCTCCATGAATTTGCAGAGCGGTGTGGCACAATTTCCTACGAAGTACTGACACGCTTTTCCGAGCGTTTAGGAAGGACAGTATGGAATCCCCAAGCCTAATTCACCGCATTTTTCTCAGCCTTTGGGTGCTTCTTTTGCCTTTTTGGGATTTGGGCGCAGGTGTGGCGTTGGTCCTCGCTTTTTTCGCGGCGGTCCTCCCTAATTTGTCGGCCGCGCGCCGTCGCTGGAGCCAAAGTGCTCCGATGTGGCCACTATGGGGCGTGGTCTTGATGGTGGTCCTTGGAAGTTTATGGCATCCGACGTCTTTGGATGGATACCTTCGGCATCTGCCGCTGATTTTGGTCTTCTGGGCGTATGATCGGGAAAGCATTGCGCGGAGTTTGCCCGTTGGGGCCATCGCCATCATGGCCTTCCTTTTGGGCGCTGGGATGCTCCGAGTGCTAGAGGGAGCCGAATGGGATACCCTTGTCTACCGCGGTCTCCTGAAGGGGCTGCATCAACATGTCTACATTGGAACATACTTGCTGCTCGCTGCGTTGGCGGTGCAAAATGGGCCCTGGTCTGGGCGGATTAAGGGCTTTTTCTGGGCCTTGACTCTGCTCTTCCTGGGACTACTTGGGGCCAAAATGCTTCTGATTAGTGCGTTGTTGGCGGCAGGATGGGTGGCATTTCGCGACCGAAGCTTCCCGCGTTGGGCGCTCCCAGCTGTGGCCATTTTGACACTTGGCTTTGGCCTTGCACAGGGCCTCGCTCAAGGCCGAGCGATGGGCCATGTGTTAAAGCCCGTTGATCCTCATTGGGCGACAGGTTCTGTGGATACCCGCATCGTCCAGGTTCAGGCTGCCTGGGAACTCATTCAAGAGAAACCTTGGTTGGGCTGGGGTCCGGAGTCGACCCAACCCGCTTTGAATGCCCGCTATACCCAAATGGACTACCGTTTTGGGGTAAAGCGCGCACTCAACGTTCACAACCAATGGGTGGAATGGGCCTTAGCCTATGGCCTGGTGGGCTTGGGTATTTGGCTCGTGACGGCCGCGGCGGGATTTCGTGTGGCGCGTCCAAATCCGCTGACCTTAGGGGTCTTTGTGCTCTACTTTGGAAGCTTATGGCTTACGGAGAGCTTCATGGAGCGCTCCTTGGGGGTCTCCCTGGTGGCCATGGCATGGATGTGGGGCGTGGTGCCCAAAAAAGAAAACTAACTTTTCGCGGACGCCTTTTGGGCCTCTGCCGAAACGCGGTCCAGGGCGGCCGCCACATGGCTGCGCAACGTGGCTAAATCCATATGGGGGGCACCTTGGTATAAAAAACCAAGGAGAATGGGAGGGCAGGAGGCGAGCCGATCTTGACGCTCTAGGCGGTAGGCTTCGCGCAATAAGCGCTTGAAACGGTTTCGGTCGACGGCATGCTTAAAACGGCGTTTTGGGGCCCCAACCAATACTTGGGCCGACCGCTCCATGGGCCATGAGGACAGACACCAAAGCACCTGTACAGGCCCCTCGCTGAAGCGACGACCGGTTTCAAAAAGATGCGCAATGCGGTTGCGAAGTTTCAGCCGTTCCTCTCGGGGGAAACGGGTATCACTCACTTGCCTTTGTTCGCTTCCTCGATGTAGGCATCCAAGGCCTGACTCATCGATGTGAATTTGGGGGCGGGAACCTGGATGTCCAAACGGAGGGCATTGTCGGCAATGGCCTGATGGGTGGTGTTGCCGAAAGCGGCGATGCGCGTAGCGTCCTGCTTGAAATCTGGGAAGTTCTTGAGCAAGGAACGGATGCCTTCCGGACTGAAGAAGACGAGGATGTCATATTTCACATCGCTCAAATCGCTTAAGTCCGACGCGACCGTGTGGTACATGGTCGCACGGGTCCATTTGATGTTTCCTTTTTCGAGTGTTTCGGGAATGTCCGGGTTGAGGAGGTCCGAGGTGGGCATCAAGAAGTGCTCACCGCGTTGCTTCTTCAAGGTAGGAATCAAGCCGGCCAAGCTGCCTGTGCCAGGGTAAATTTTGCGCTTTCGGTACGGGACAAATTTCTGGAGGTAGAACGCTACGGCCTCTGATACGCAGAAGTACTTCCACTCGGGATTGATGGCCACGCGCATTTCTTCGCACATGCGGAAGAAGTGGTCGATGGCATTTCGGCTAGTGAAAATGAAGGCCTTGAACTCTGCAGGATTGACTTTGTCCTTGCGGAATTCGGCTGCGGGCACGCCTACCACCTCAATAAACGGACGAAAATCCACCTTCACCTTGTGCTTGTCAGCCAACTGGGTGTACGGGTTGTTTCCGGCCTGGGGCTCGGGTTGCGAAACGAGGATGCTTTTAACCTTCATACGTTTGAAAAAATACGACCCAAAAAAGCGGGCTTGTTTCTAGGGCGCAAAGGTACAAAATCGCCAAATACCACGGAGTATGCCCGTGCGAAACATACCGAAAAAATGCCCGAATAAGTCCTAATACATAGAGGGTTAGCGCCAAAAGAACCATGCCCACATAGAAAGGCTCCATGAGGGCTTTAGAGGTTTGGGTACTTACGAGAAACCAAAGCAAAAAAGGTAGAGCGATCCACAAGGCGGGTAGGAATGAAAACCGCTGAGACCAATGCCGCCAATGCTTCCCGGTTTGTTCCCAAATCGCCCCGAATACACTGTGAACCACCAACTGGGTTGTTAAGGCCAGCAAGGGAAGAAGAAAAAGCCCATACCAAGGACCTTGGTATCCGGGAAGGAGATGTGGAATGGAATCCCCGCCGAGGATGAGGTA
>Ga0102896_1000929_pt1 | contig 10313 bp, 5 predicted proteins | sample Colrivmet1554A02_FD_78457 | JGI IMG/M metagenome (GOLD analysis project Ga0102896, IMG submission 78457) | Estuarine microbial communities from the Columbia River estuary - metaG 1554A-02 | ecosystem: Environmental > Aquatic > Marine > Intertidal zone > Estuary | place: USA: Columbia River...
AATACCTTTTAAAAAAAGGTTAACCAAAAAATACCTTTTAAAAAAAGGTTAACCAAAAAATACCTTTTAAAAAAAGGTTAACCAAAAAATACCTTTTAAAAAAAGGCAACGTACAGTTAACTAACCATTACTTTTTCTAAAAAGTAATTTTTTTTAAAAGTAATTTTTTTTAAAAGTAATTTTTTTTAAATATATATTATATATGTCAAAGTTAGATGAAATGTGTGATTCTGATAAATTAAAAATACAAGAATACGAAATAGTTGGGTCATTGGGGTCTGGAGCTTATGGAAAAGTTAAAATGGCTAAACGTATAGGGGAAAGTGATCGTCAGTTTGTATTGAAATTTATACCAATAAAAAATCCAAGCTCTCCAAAACATAATACAGTTGATTTAGCTACAATTTATTCTGAAATAGCAATTTTACAAAAAATTCAAACAGCTGGGTGTGTAAGTGATCTTTTATGTTATTATGATCATTTTATCGATTGTTCAAATCCAGAAATAATGTATATGATAATTGTTACATTAACTTTTCCAAATGCTATTGGTTTGGATAAATTTATAGATAAAGAAATAACTGGGATAAAATCAAGTTTAGAGGATGAAATAAATGATTTAGAGACTGAAAAGGATGATATTAGCGATGATCTAGAAGTCACCGAGGATGAAGATGAAAAAGCATCTTTAATAAAAAGTTTTAAAAGGGTAACTCAGAAATTAAAAATGGTAAAGGATAAATTAGAACAAAGCTCTAATATAATACCATTGTCTAGAAATGTACTGTTAACTATTTTTTATAATATATTACACGCAATTGATAAATTACACAAGTTAGGTATAGGACATGGTGATTTAAAACCAGAAAATATTTTAATAAATCCTAAAACGTATGCAATTCAAATAATAGATTTTGGTATATCATGTATGTCTGATTGTAAAGTATCAGGGACATTGTTATACGATTCTCCTGAAATTTTAGATGCTATAATTCACGGTAGTAAAAAGTTATTTTCTGTAGAGGAATTGCAAAAATCAGATATGTTTAGTTTAGGGCTTATTTTTTATAAACTTGCAAATGGTGAATTACCTTCTGGGCAAAACTTAATATTTAAAGGACAAGAATACTCTGGTATACCAAAATTATTAGATTATTATAAAATAAATTTGAATAGTAATCGATTATTTTCAATGTACAATGAAAATAGTAGCCCATTTGATGAAAAGATTAATACATTTATAGAATCAATATTGATAAAGAGACCAGATGTATCCCAGTTATTGGATAACATAAAAAGATTAATTGAAGAATATAATAAATTAGTTGAAGAGAAAGCAAGACGTATACAGATGAAAACATCACCAACATTATTATCACCTGATTTTATGACTAGTCCTATTCGTATAGATTAATTTTTTAAAATTAATTTTCTTTTTTTTTTATTTAAAATTAAAATTTTTTATTAAATAAAAACAATTTAATAAAAATGGTTAGAGTAAATGTTTACGGTGATGTTAAAGCAACATGTACTCAGCGAGTTCTTATTTTATTAGAAGAAATTAATTTAAAATATGAAGTTAAATCAGTTGATTTAGGTAAGGGTGAACAACGAGGTGAGGAATTTATGAAATTGCAACCATTTGGAAAAGTACCTGCTGTGGAATATGATGAACGTATACTTTTTGAATCACGAAGTATTTTGCGATATATTGCAAAAAATAACAATGATATTGAAGATTTGTTGGGTGATATTGACACGGACATTTGGTTGGAAGTTGAATCTCAAAATTACAATCCTCACGTGAGTAAAATTGTAAATGAAAAGTTGTTTAAAAAGTGGAAAGGTGAAAAGCCAGATCCAGAAGTAGTTCAAAGTGAACTTAAAATGCTTGAGGGTGTATTAGATGTTTATGAAAAGAGATTATCAAAAAGTACTTTTATTGGTGGTGATCAGTTTAGTATTGCTGATATTTCTCATATTCCATACACAAATTATATGTTGCGTTGTGGTTATAAAGAATTGTATAAATCCCGTCCAAATGTGTATAGATGGGTTAAACAAATTATTAAAAGACCTAGTGTTAAAAGTTTAATTGGAGATTTGTAAATCTTATCATTTTCAAAATTTATATATGTATAATAATTTTGAAAATAGTTTTTATGTTATTTAAAATGCAGCGGATTTTTGTATACCCAATCATCTTTTGGTCTAAAACTCATTTATTCTATTTTTCTATAATAAAATAAAATAAATTATTCAATGGACTTTGTTTTACTAATAAAATTTTATTATAACCATTTATTCCACTGCGAAGAATGATAATTACCATGGACCCAAGTCGAACCATTGTGCCAACTTTTATTATGCATTACAAACATTTGTCCATCTCCATCTTTTCTAAATCGAAGATGTCCATCACTTGCATCAATTTCCCATTCTCCTAATTTAATTTTTTTAGATGGAAATACGACCCAATCATCTGTATCAAGATGTAAGTTTCCATTTCTATCTGATATTTTACTACCACCGTGTACAAAATTTATACCATTTGGCGCATTTATAATACCATTTACGTGCAGGTCACCATTATTAGTAAACTTACCAAGTTCTGTAACCTTATTCTTGAGATCGGATTTACCAAAACGAATACCAGCATTAGTATCCGCACCCCCACCTTGTTGGTTAATAATCCACGATTCACCCTCAGAACCAGATCTATTCCATTGAAAATGAAGCCCTTGATTACTAATGTTTGAATTACTACGAACATGTTGGCTATTTACAGTTTGGTTACCCAAAACATTTACATTACCATCCTCTACCACCATTGTTCCAATATTATTACCCGAATACATTTTTATTTTACCACCATCAGACCCAAATCCTAGGTGCACAGTTTTGTCCCCACCTGCAACACTATTTCTAATAATTCTCATTTCTGCAGAATTATCCTTTGTTGCCAAATCTAAACCTGTCTGGCCAGCAGGTCTCTCCCCCCTTATTACACCACCTGTCCATATATCGCCTGTCCATATCTGCTTTGCGGACAATCCGTTGTTATCCATTCTAACCCAACCATCTGTGCCATTGTCGCCTCCAACTTTAAATGTTGCACCTCCTAATTGAAGTGTGTTACCACTGACTTTTAAACCTCCATCTCCTGTAACTTCAAATGGTTTATTTGACCCAGTTTGAACTATTGCATTTTGTTGAAAAATTTGTTGTGCAGTAAACGTATTTGCTGCTGCTGTCTTTGCAACATCAGATGTTTTTGCATAAGGAGCTAAATCAGATGTTTTTGCATAATTAGTAAGATCAGATGTTTTTGCATAACCGTCTATATTACCACTAACATTTAGATTACCTATGACAGTTGCTGCACCACCTACGTGCAGGTCACCATCTGTATACAAATTTTTAGCAGCTAATCCGTAATTATAAGATGTATTATTCTCTCGCATTCTAACCCACCCATCATCGACGTCTCCAACTTGAAATGTTGCACCTCCAACTTTCAGAGATTTACCACTGACTTTTAAACCACCATCTCCTTCAACTTCAAATGGTTTATTTGACCCAGTTTTAACTATTGCATTTTGTTGAAAAATTTGTTGTGCAGTAAACGTATTTGCTGCTGCTGTCGAAGCATAACTACCTTTAGGTTGGTAAGCATTTGCAACATCAGTTGTTTTTGCATAACTAGTAAGATCTGTTGTTTTTGCATAACCATCTATAGACACTGCTGTTATATTAGTAACATTTAGATTACCAACAGTTGCATTTGGAATATTTACCTTACCTTGTAAATTAGAACTACTATTTGCTGCTAAAATTATACCTCCATCAAAAGTTTGTTGTGCAGTAAACGTATTTGCTGCTGCTGTCGAAGCATAACTACCTTTAGTTTGGTAAGTATTTGCAAGATTAGATGTTTTTGCATAAGAAGCTAAATCTGAAGCTAAAGCATAACTACCTTTAGTTTGGTAAGCATCTGCAAGATTAGATGTTTTTGCATAAGAAGCTAAATCTGAAGCTAAAGCATAACTACCTTTAGTTTGAAAAACATCAGTAAGTTCAGATGTTTTTGCATAACCGTCTATAGAAGCTGCTTTTAAATTACCACTAACATTTAGATTACCAACAGTTGCATTTGGAATATTTACCTTACCTTGTAAATTAGAAGTACTATTTGCTCCTAAAATTATACCTCCATTAAATGTTTGTTGTGCATTAAACGTATTTGCTGTAGATAATTTTGCATAAGAAGCTAAATCTGAAGCTAAAGCATAACTACCTTTAGTTTGATAAACATTTGCAAGATCAGTTGTTGTTGCATAAGAAGCTAAATCGGATTTTACTGCGTAGTTAGCAAGTGCAGTTGTTGTTGCATAAGAAGCTAAATCTTTAGCTAAAGCGTAGTCTCCCTTAGGTTGAAAATTGGCAAGAGATGATTTTGCATAAGAATCTAAATCTTTAGCTAAAGCATACTCACCTTTAGGTTGGTAGTCTCCCTTAGGTTGGTAGTTAGCAAGTGCAGTTGTTGTTGCATAAGAATCTAAATCTTTAGCTAAAGCGTAGTCTCCCTTAGGTTGAAAATTGGCAAGATCAGTTGATTTTGCATAAGATACCAAGTCTTTAGTTACAGCATAGTCACCTTTAGGTTGATAAGCTTCAAGTTCACTTGGAGAAACATATCTTCCTGCAGGTTGATATTTAGTCAAATCTGAAGCTAAAGCATAAGAAGCTAAATCTGATTTTGATGCTACGTTTGAAGGTACAACTGGAATCTCACTGCGTAATGCATATCCAGCTAAATCAGTTTTTGTTACTACATTAGTCGGAACAACTGGTATATCAGTTTTTTTTGCGTAATAAGAAAGTGCCGTATTGACGTTTTTTAAAGCAGTATTTATATTACTAGCTAAATCTGTACGAAAGGCATAATTACCACGCGTTTGATATGTAAGTGGTAAACTATTTCGTAAGTTGTCAAATTCAGTTTTAGATGGATATGACATTTTTATATATATTATTATAATAAAAAAATAAATTAGAATTAAGGAAATAATTAAAAATAACAATAAAATCAAGGTGTGATTTGCCATGATAAATATAAATTAGAATCTGTCCATCCAGATCCTAAACTATCTATACGATAAATTACAGCATCAAAAGTAGTTGTTGTTAAGCCTTTAAACGAAACTGTATAAACGTTTGCGTTATCAGTAGTTGTCTTTAAATTTCCTGTAATTTTATAATTTGTATTAGGCATTGTTTTCCCTATACCTACATTACCAATAGTGCATACGCCAGTTCCATTAAAACTATTAACATATACATTTCCATAAATACTTGATATATTTTGATCACCTACAAAAAGTGATCCTCCTATCCAAACATCTTTTATTATAGAAGTTCCACCGGCAACGGTTAATCCACCACCTGTTCCAATACCGCTAGCATTTATTGTAGAATGGCATATTACAGATCCAGATGACGATATACTCATAACATTTTCAACGCCTTGGTACCACTTAAATCCGCAATTTGAGTTTGGTGTACTTGACCACATATTTGAATTTTCCATACCTATAGAATAATCTACATCACTTTCACTTAATTGAGGAGAAAAGATAATTTTACTTCCAAGAGATCTTGTTGTAACACTAGGTTGACCAGATCCGCTTGGTACAAAATGAATTCCACTAGTTCCTATTACAGTTGCTCCAGCAATGTTTAAAGAACCACCAGATACATCAGTGATATTGTTATTACCAAGGTAATAAGATGAAGTTAGATATACAGAACCATTTACATCAAAATTATGAATAGGTGATGTGTTATTAATACCAATATTACCTCCAGTGATATACATGTTGCCTAATGTAGAAGAATTTGCTAAAATTAAATTATTTGTACTAATATTTGTAAAAACAGAATTGGCTATAGTTGATTTAGTTACATATAATTCACCTCCTGTAACTGTAGTAGCATTAAAGGTACCATTTACATCTAATTTAAAAAGTGGATCAGAATTACCAATACCTACATTACCATTTTGTAAACATTGTACAACTAAATTTCCAGTATTATTATTACCAGTATAAATGGATAAATTACCAGAAGATCCTGACAAATAGGCGCCATCACTATTTTCTGGTCCAAATTGTAAAGAACCTCTACTATTCACATTTATATGTAAATTTGAACTTGGTGACATAGTACCTATACCTACATTACCATTTGTTGTAAAAATAGATCCAATTGTATTTGAATTATATAGTGATACTATACCTTCACCTATAAATAAACGTTTAGCAATACTCATACCACCTGGTGTAGAAAAACTACCACCGTTTGTTATAGAACTAGCATCTGCTGATGTTTGTATAGATATACCACCAAATACTACTAAAGATCCTGTACTATAATTAATGGCATCGTCAGTTGAAGTTAAAGTAAGATAAGAAAATGTACTAGATGTACTGTCACCACCAGAAATTATACCATCTATGTATAAATCACCTGAAACATGAGTATTTCCATTAACATCTAAACGATAGCTTGGATTTTGAATATTTATACCAACGTTACCATTTTGCGTGTATAGATTACCTAATGTGTTATCTTCTAGTGAAATAATACCTCCACTGGAAAGAATTGTACCATTAACATCCAATGTTACTTCTGGACTTGTAGTATTAATACCAACTGACCCGGATGAGTTGATATACATTGATATATTTTCAGTATATCTATTTCCGTCTGTATTACTAAAAGTATCAAATGCTAAAGCTCCTGCTCTTAATCTTATTCTATCTGGGTTGGTATTTGTATATTCTTTAAATAATAATAATTCCTTTTGATTAACATTTCCAGTAGATTGTGTAGTTAAAAGAGACTTAATAGATCCTAGATAAAAATTATCAAGGTTTAAAGAAGAACCGGTTGTAAGATTTGAAATTTTTACAGAACTAGATGTTATAGATGTAGCATTTATATTACCTACAGTAATATCTCCACCTATATATAAATCTTTTGATATACTCGCACCTCCTAATGCTGTCAAACTACCTCCAGATCCAAGGCCTAAACATTGATCTGTATTAAAAATACGCAAGGAACCTGTATCTAGACCAACCCAATCGTAAATAGATATAATATCTTGGTCATTTGTAGTATATGCTAACGTAAATGTATTAGAATCTGCTTGGTAATATTGTGAAGCGTATACTTTATTATACAAACTAAAAGATGTACCTGCAGTGGGTTGTATTGTCCATGGTGTATTGACTGTAATTGTTTTTGAAGATCCTATATAATCTGTTATTTTACGAACTTGATTTATACCAGCTCCAGATGTTATTTTAATAAAATAATTTAGATATTCGTCATCTGATGAAGAAGCACCTACGTTTAATATAGCTGTGTTACTTGTACTAGATGAAATTGTATCTGACAAAATAGGTATATCATCGTTTACAATAGTTCCTAGGCCACTGTCGTTTTCTATTTGGTATCGTTGAAATAAAATACCAGAATCGCGATTTGCAATAGGTGAACTATTAACAACAATTAAATTATCATATACATTTACAGTTTGTGAAATGATTTGTGTTTGAGTGCCATATACTGTTAAATTTCCACCTATATGTACGTCCTTTCCAAAACTTGCACCTCCTCTAATTGTTAATGCTCCGCCTTGAGTACTACTGACAGAATTGGTAGAATTATCAATACTTAATCCTCCGTATACGACAAGAGAACCAGATGATGAATTTGTAGATGGATTAGTGGATCTTATATCTGTTCCAGATATAGAGTCTACTAAAAAAATATTATCACCAGAGTCATCTAAACATCTAAATTTAATGGAAGATGACATTATTACATTAAACTGTTAAAAAAAGTTTAATAAAAAAACTAGTTTAATTATTTTGTAAATTTTTAATTATATTACTCAAATGCTGTATAGCTGCTACTAAATATGGTATAATACGTTCGTGTTTTATATTTTTGAAAATTTCTCCTGTATTTAAATCTGTAAATTCTGATACTGCATAAGGTATCATTTTTTCTACTTCTTGTGCAATAAAACCAACATCTTTTGATCCTCGGCGACTTATATTTGCAATATCATCTTTCCAAAAAAATGTAACTGGTTCTAAAGTATTAATGATATCGAGTGCATTTGTATTATTGATAGGTGTAATAGTATGTTTTAATCGTTTATCAGAAATATTACCAAATGCTGTAATGTCTCCTGTAATAATCAAGTTTCCAGTAGTTAATTGCATTGAAGCTGATGTATTTGTATACCATTTATATCCACCGTAAGGAGATGAATTCCACATATGATTATTTTCAATCCCGATAGCATATGGTGTTATTGTATTTAAAACACCTGGTGAAACTACAAATCGAGATCCATTACCACCATTTACAGTTTCTGTAGGTGATGCTAATAAATTGCTATTAGAAGCAATGTAATTTCCGAAATGAATAGATTTTTCAACGCCTACACCTCCAGATACTTTTAAAGATCCTGAATAAATATCAGTTGAATCTGTAGAAGTAGTAATAGAAACTGAATTGTCACTTGCATTTAAAATAACTGGTGTAGATGTTTTCTCACCAGCAATTAATTTTAATGATGTTGCGGTATCTGACATTACATAACTAGATCCCGCCAAAACAGAACCACTAAAAGGATTTGAATAACCAGTAAATAATTTTGGACTAGATAAATAATCATTATACTGTATTGATGAATTCCCAATACTGGAATTGTTTTCAATTAGTAATACATTTTCGGAAGCTGTAGTTGTTTTGATAATAGAACCACTTATACCATTTGTAAATCTACCATTACCAGAAACATCTAAAGTATAACTTGGACTAGTTGTGCCAATACCAACATTACCATTTGTATATGCTATATTATTGTTAAAAGTTGTCCATTGTGAAGATACATTACTTGCACTATATAATGCTCCATTTTGGTATAAATTACCTGTAAAGTTAATATTACCAGTTGTAATATCTGTTGCTTGTAGAGTATTAGTAGTAGAAGCAGTTGCTATAACATTAGTGAATCTTCCTGTTCCATTTACATCAAGTGTAATTCCTATTCCTGGAGCTGTAGTTGCTATACCGACAGAACCTGTGGTATATGCTATATTATTATCAAAAGTTGTCCATTGTGAAGATACATACAATGAACCATTTTGGTAAATATTTCCAGTAAAATTGATATTAGAAGTTGTGATATTTGTAGTAATAATGCTAGAAGAAGTGATATTAGTACTAATAAGATTAGTTATTGTAGAATTAGTGGAATTTGTATTAATAAAATTTCCAGAACCATTTACGTCTAAATGTACAGTTGGATTAGATGTGTTGATTCCAATATTTCCTCCTACTAGCAAAGACTTGAAGATAGATGCTCCTCCCATAATAGTTATGGCTCCTCCTCTTGTAATACTTGATGCATTTGTTGTACAATTAATGCTCAATCCACCATTATACAAAACAATAGCTCCAGTTGATCCATTTGTCGAGTTTGATGTGGAATACAATAGGAATTCTCCGTAGGTACTTGTACTGATACGTGCATTATTCCCTGTAATACCTATATTATTGTAATCATTTACAAAGTCTAAAGAATTAGCAATATCAATTATTTTTTTAGATGTTGCCATAAGATCTACTCTACTTATTATATAATATTATTTTTTTATTCATAAATAATATTAAATTAATTTTATTGAGTTTTAATTACAATTTTTTTTCTAATTCTTCAATACGAAGTTGTAATGTTTGTATAGCACCAACTAGATATGGGATTAAACGTTCATGTTTAATATTTTTGTAAATAGCTCCACTATTCATTTCGTGATATTCAGCTACTGCTTGTGGAACAACTTCTTCAACTTCTTGAGCAATAAACCCAACATCATGAGATCCTCGTTTAGATTCGTTAAAGATGTCATCTCTCCAGTCGAAGGTTACTGGTCTAAGAGACTTGACAGTAGTTAATGCTGATTCAGTGTCAATATCAATAATATTAGTTTTAAGACGTCTATCAGATAAATTTCCAAAGGCAGTGATATCACCAGTTGCAACAAGGTTACCATTAAGGGAAATATCAGATGTTTTCAAAGCTCCTGCTGTTAAAGCAGTAGCAGCAATGTTAGTAACAGTTGCATTTGTAGCAGCCAACATACCAGAACTTACGGATGTAGATCCAACGATGGTTGTTGCAAGGATAGATCCAGAAGTAAGAGAAGTAGAGTCGATATTAGTAGCAC
>Ga0102896_1000931_pt1 | contig 10299 bp, 8 predicted proteins | sample Colrivmet1554A02_FD_78457 | JGI IMG/M metagenome (GOLD analysis project Ga0102896, IMG submission 78457) | Estuarine microbial communities from the Columbia River estuary - metaG 1554A-02 | ecosystem: Environmental > Aquatic > Marine > Intertidal zone > Estuary | place: USA: Columbia River...
CTGGCTGTGGCCTTGGTTTGATGGGTTCAACCTAGACACGGAACTTGGTTTAACGACGACCCTTGCGGTGATCCTAATGGCTGCCGCGTTCACCCTGCACGAGTGGTACCTCGGTTGGTTTACCGCAAATGGTCGTATTGCATTGCCCCAAATTGTGAAGGATTTTGGACGGAAAACGAGCCTGCTCTTGGCGGTGGTCGTGTACCTCATCTGGAAACCCGAATTGTCTGTCGTGATCTTTGGGTTGGCGTTGTGGTATGTGGTGCTAACCGTGGGTCTTGTCCTGGTCTACCACCGCACGGTGCATGAGCCTCTGGGGTTGCTTCAGGCCCAGCCAGAGGGCCAAAAGTATGCCCTATGGTTACTCTGGTCCTTAGCCACACAAATGGTATTCGGGCAGTTGGATATTTTGCTTTTGGGCCGCTGGGTTGGTCTCGATGAAGTGGCGCGCTACAGTATCGCGTTTCAAATCGGAATCGTACTTGGTGTCCCCTCCAAGTCCATGAATCAGGCGATTCGCCCCTTTGTCGCGCAGTACTGGGCCGAAGGGAAGCGTACGGAGCTTAGAGCGCTCATGTTTCGAAGCTCGCGGAACCAATGGGGCTTGAGCCTTCTTTTGTATGCACTCATTCTCGCGGTGCTACCTGCTTTGTACACGCTCTTACCCACGGCCTATCAAGACCGTGGACCCATCATTGCCGCGGTGGCTGGCGCAACCCAAATGATCTACATCGCCACGGGTGCCACAGGTATGGTCTTGCTTACCAGCGAAAAGTTTCGCCATGACTGGTACGCCAACGTCATCATGATTGTGCTCTCGGTTGGGTTTGCCGCGTGGGCCGTGCCCCAGTGGGGTGCACTCGGAATGGCGTGGTCGCTGTTTGCCGCCGCCGTCATCTACAACAGCTTTAGAATGTTCCAGCTTTGGAGGTGGTTTCAGATATCAGCTTTTGACCAAACGTTTTGGAGGTTCCTTCCGTGGGTGGGTGCCGCAGCCATGCTGCATTGGCTTCTGCCAGGTCTCGGCTGGGGCGTTTGGTCGGTTGCCGGATTAGAGCTCGGTGCACAATGTGCGTTGTTTGTGGTCGCCAATGCACTACTGAATTTTGCTCCGGACCTTCGCGTCCCGTCCCTCATCGCTCGGTTTGCGTCATGAACTCGATTCCGCTCATCAGCGTCATAATTACGACCTACCAATCCGAACGCACCATTCTACGGTTGGTGGACTCAATAGTGGGTCAACAAGGCCTCGGAACCCAGTTTGAACTTGAAATTCTTGCCTTCGACGATGGTTCAAGCGACCAGACAGTGGCACTTCTCGCAGAGCGGGGCATCGCTGCAGTGGTGAACACCACCAATTCCGGAGGGCCTAATTGGGGCCGGAATTGCGGTCTTCGCCAGGCAAAAGGGAACTGGATTTCAATCGCCGACCACGACGACGAATGGGTCGTGGACCGCCTTGAAGCGCTACTGCAGCAGGCTATTGGGGTGCCAATTATGAGTTCTGGGTTCATTTTGCGCAACGCGTCGTTAGGCCAAGATCAAATTCGTTCGTGCACTCATGGGGTACGGGATTTTGCCCCTAATGTGGCCTTTGCACAGCGCTTGCTGCGCCAAAAAAATGGTCAGAATATGTACATCGGTGGACTGCTGCTCCGCTCAGATCGTGCGCACGTCCTTTTTGAAGAAGTCCACGGCCAATTGGACTTTGACTGGCTTTTAAGGGTTACTGAGGGTTGTGCTACCCGTGAAGTGTGCCGTCCACTCTTCATTCGGCACGTTGAGGGGAGCAACCTCTCACTCAATTCGACTTACCGCGCTCGCGATTTTGAATTTGCCATGCAGACGCTCAATGAGTTGGCAGCGCGCTACCCGTCAGAAGTCAAAGTGTCCCGTGCCCGCTGGCATGGGAGCTATGGTCGGTACTGGTACACCGTTGGTGAATTTGCAAAAGCCCGCCATCACTTTCTGAGGTCAGATTGGTCCCTTGCGGTAGTCTTCTATTTTGCGACCACCTTTGTCGGCGGAAACTGGATCCGCAAACGCATTCAGATCTTCGGATAAACCCTATTCTGCATCATGATTCAACGACTTAAGGACTGGTATACCGCAACGAAGCAGGACCGCGCAGCTCGAGCGCGCAATGCAGAACTCGTGCGCAGCCTCGACCGCTCAGAGGTTGCTCATTTTGTGGTGCATCCCGACGATCGTGCCACATGGTACGGCAACAGCTACGGCGGCTTCTACGCCATCCCGCCTTCGAAGGGCAAGGACTCCGTGGTCTACTCAGTGGGTATTGGTCAAGACATCAGCTTTGACCGAGCCATTCACCGCGCATGGGGTTGCCGCGTATTTGGCTTTGATCCGACGCCGAAATCAAAACGGTGGTTTGAGCGCCAGTCCGATGTTGATTTTATGGATTTTCATGCCATCGGACTCGGAACCTATACCGGTACGGCGACCTTTCACCTGCCTGAATCCGAGAAAGCGACGAGCGGAAGTCTCAATGCATCAGTGCAATCAACGCTCACCCGACCCATCGAGGTTCAGCTCAGCACGCTCAAGGATCTCATGATGCAATTGGGCCATACTCGCTTGGATGTTCTGAAAATTGACATCGAGGGCGCTGAGTACGAAGTCCTTCCTGCACTTCTTGCAGACGGAATCGAGATCGACCAAATTCTCATTGAGTTTCACGACCGCTGGGTTGATGGAATCCCATCTAAGGCGGTGCATGAAGCGCTCGCAGCAAATGGTTATGTGCTCGTAGCGCACTCTGCACACTACGAGGAGTTTACCTACCTGAGGAGCCGTTAGCCTACTTTTTCACGCGGGTCCACGTCGTGGATCGCCCGATGAAGCGCATGCCCATCATGTACCCTTTGAAGTAGAGGGTGCCGTCTGAATTTAGTTTGGCGTAGCATGAGTAGGTGTTGCCCGACTTCGTGTCGTAAATCGTGCCCTCAGCCCACTCTTTGTCGCCGGCGTCAAATTTGAGCCCCGTCAAAATGGTGGTTCCCATCAGAACACGCGAGCGGAGCTTTTCATTAGGGTTCAGGTTGTCTTTTTTGGGACTACTGCCGTCGGGATTGACGTTCACTTTGACGTAGACAATGCGGCCGCGGTATTCGGCGCCCACTTTGTAGACTTCAACTTGTCCGTCTTTTTCTGCGTTCCACCATGTTCCGAGAATCGCGTCTGGGGTTTGGCCAAGCGCAGAAAGGCTGAGCATTAGTCCAATGCTCAGGCTGAGAAATTTTGAGTGCATAGGTTAAGATATTTAGGAGCCGGAATGTACATCTTTTTTCGCTCGAGCCATCGACGCGTTGAGTTCGAACCCTATGATGAGTCCGATGGCGTTCACATAGATCCAAAGTTGGATGATGATGAGGGTTCCGATCGAGCCATAGAGCTGGTTGTAGCGGCTGAAATCAGTTACATAGATTCCGAAAAGGTACGAGGTCAGCCATACGAGGACGGTGGCGAGCAAGGCTCCGGGCGAAATAAACCGCCAGGGAGCAGAGCGCATCGGGCCGTAGTAAAACAGCAGCGAGATTGCAAACAGCACGAGCCCAAGGAGCACCACCCACCGGGCCAAGGCGGTAAGCCAGAGTCCACTGTCGCCAGGTATCAGCGTCGGAATCCACACTTCGCCCAGTGCAAGAATTGCGATTCCGCCAATGAGTAATAGGGCCAATGCCAAGGTCAGCCAAAACGCCGCGAGGTACTGGGACCAGAATCCGCGCACGTTCAGATGGTGAATGGTTTGGCCGAAGTTGCCGATGAGGGCTAAGGTTCCGTTGGTGGCAAAAAACAGCGCAGCCGCCACCGTAATACCGAGCAGGTCGCCGCGTTTGATAGTTAAAATGTCGGTAATCGTGGAGTAGGCGGCGTCAAAGCTGTTGGGCGGAAGGACGTCGCGCAGCAGGCGAAAGAGTTCGTGCTGGAACCCATCAATCGGAATAAAGGGTATGAGGGTAAAGACAAAGATGACCCCCGGAAACAACGCCAAGAAGAAACTAAAACTGATGCTGGCCGCGCGGCTGGTGACGGCGCCTTCGTAGATTCCCTTCCAGAAAAAGATGGCGACGTCGTACAGGCTCAGCCCGTCAAACAGCGGGATTGTGATCGTTTGGGCGCTTCGACGCAGCAGTGCGAGCAAACGTTTCACAGCAGGCGGGCTTTGAAGTTGAGGTCTACGGCGGGGGCAGAGTGGGTGAGGGCTCCAACCGAGATGAAGGTCACGCCGGTTTCGGCGTAGGCGCGCAGGGTTTCGCGGGTGATTCCGCCGCTGGCCTCGGTTTCTTTGCGGCCGGCGATGCGTTCCACCGCAGTGCGGCACTGTGCCGGCGTGAAGTTGTCGAGCATAATGCGCGTGATGGCGTCGAGGCCAAGTGCTTCTTCGACGTCGGCCAAGGTGCGGCATTCGACTTCAATGGCGAGGTCGAGCCCGCGGTCGGCCAGGTAGGCCTCGGTGCGGCGCACGGCGTGCGTGATTCCGCCCGCGAGGTCGATGTGGTTGTCTTTGAGCATTACCATATCGTACAGCCCGATCCGGTGGTTGTCGGCTCCACCGACGTGCACGGCCCATTTTTCGAGTGCACGCCAGCCCGGCGTCGTTTTGCGCGTATCAAGCAGCCGGCAGGGGAGGTCGGCAATGAGTGCAGCATAGCGTTCAGTGATTGTAGCCACCCCACTGAGGCGCTGTACGTAGTTGAGTAGCGTGCGTTCGGCACGAAGCAGGGAGGGTAGCGGGCCTTCGACGTGGGCTACAGAGGTTCCCGGTTCGAGGTGTTCGCCGTCGCGGTGCGCCCAGTCAATACGGAGTCGGGGGTCGACCGCGTGCAGCACGTGTTCGGCCACTTCGCACCCAGCAAATACCAGGGATTCTTTGGCGCGGAGCGTGGCAATTCCCTCTGATTCAGGGTTGAGACTTGCCGCTGATGAGTGATCGCCCGCTGAGGGGCCACTGCCCAAATCTTCGTCAAGGCTGCGCTGAATGTGGGCAGCGAGCTCGGGTTCGGTCAGGTAATCGCGGATCGGCTTCATCTTTGCATCGTCGTCACGCAACAGGTGCGTGGAGCGGAACCCAAACTTACGCCAGCCGTGGAGATCATTCTTTTAGTCGTGGGGCCCACCCAAGTGGACTACGCCAAGGCGGGTTTGGCTGACTTTGCGCAGAGAATTAGCCACTACGCCAAATTCCGAACGGAATCGGTGCGCGACCGAGCCGCCCAGCATGCTTTTTTAAAGCCCGGTGATCTGCTCGTGCTGCTCGACGAGCGGGGACAGCAGCTAAATTCAATCGAGCTTTCGCAGCGACTCCAAAAGTGGATGAATTCCGGTCCGAAACGCATCGTGTTCGCGGTAGGAGATGCCTACGGATTTAGTGCGGAATTCCGCGCCCAAGCGCAGTACGAGCTGGCGCTGAGCAAGATGACGTTTCCGCACGACTTGGTGCGCGTGCTGTTTGCAGAACAGCTCTACCGAGCCTTCACCATTTTGCGCAACGAGCCCTACCACCACGAGGGTTGAATTCGTAGGTTTGCCCCGTGCAGTCGGTCGTCACTAAACTCATCGCCCAATGGGACAAAGGGCAGTTTGCCCCCATCTACGTCGTGGCCGGCGAGGAACCCTATTTTGCCCATGCCCTGACGGACGCCCTGCTTGAGCGAGCGCTTCCTGAGTCGGATCGGGCCTTCAATCAGTCCGTGCTCTATGGACGCGACGTGGATGCGCGTTCGGTGGAATCCGAGGCCAAGCGCTTCCCGATGATGGCCGAGCGAACAGTGGTGGTGGTGCGCGAGGCCCAAGACCTGCGCAACCTCGAGGACCTCGCGTCCTACGTGAAGAACCCCCAGCCCCAGACCGTGCTGCTCCTGAGTCTTACGGGCAAGGCCTTGGACAAGCGCAAGGCCCTCTACAAAACCCTAAAACCCGGCGAAACCTATTTTCAGTTTGACCGCATTCCCGAATACCAGATTGCCGGAACCGTCGCCGAACTCGCCCGCCAGCGCGGGCTGAAAATCAGCGAAAAAGCCGCTTCGGTCCTCGTCGAAAGCCTGGGAGTGGACCTCTCGGCCATCGACCAAGAGCTCGGCAAATACGCTGTGGTGCTCGGCGAGGGCGGCGAAGTCACCGCCGCAACGGTCGAAAAGTACACGGGTTCAAGCCGCGAGTACAACCAGTTTGAACTCCTGCGGGCCCTTGTCGCCCACAACCCCGAGCGAAGCTACATGATCGCTCGAAGCATGATGAAGCACAGCCGTTCGAGCCCGCTGATCTTGGTCATTGCCACGCTCTACGGAACGTTTTTCAAAGCTCTGATCTACCAAGGAATGGGCGCCCACCCCAACCCTAAAACCGCCTCTGCCGAGCTCGGTGTCTCGGAATTTGCCCTCCGTGACATCGCCAAAGCGGCCCAAAACTATTCAGGAGGGCACTTGGCTCGCATCGTGGGTTATCTTCGCGAAGCTGATCGCCAAGCTAAAGGCATGGCGTCGCCCAACCTACGTGATTCCGACATCCTCGATGAGCTTCTGTTCAAAATCCTTTACTAAAGCGCTTACAGCGCTTGTACTCACTTTGGCCAGCCTTGGCCTCGCTGGTCAAACCGGAGGTCTTCGCGGTCTCATCGTAGATCAGGCCGACCAATCTCCGTTGAACCTGGCTAAGGTTTCGTTGTCCGCGGGAGGCAAAACACTGGAGTCCTACACCAACAACGACGGATTTTATCAGGTGAACGGGGTCCAGGTTGGAACCTACAAAGTCACGTTTAGCCGAGCGGGATACGCGCCGCAAACCATTGAAATCCGGGTGTCTGCAGACAAGAACACCTTCACTCGGATTACGATGAAAGAGTCCGTTATCGAACTCGACGACGTGGTCATTGACGCCCGCAAGCAAGAAAAGCAGACTAAGGTCTCGACTGCCGTCGTCCAACTGAATCCCAAGTCGATAGGAACCTTTTCGATTGGCGGTGAACCCGACCTCGTGCGCGCCCTTCAGGTCATGCCTGGGGTGATTACCACGGGCGACCAAGGTGGCCAGCTCTACATCCGCGGCGGTGCACCGATTCAAAACCTCGTCAAACTTGACGGGATGATTCTGTACAACCCCTTTCACAGCATTGGATTCTTTTCAGTATTTGAAACCGACATCTTGCAGTCGGCAGATGTCTACACTGCGGGCTTCGGAGCCGAATACGGCGGCCGCACTTCTTCAGTGATGGACATTCGCACCCGCACTGGGCGCCGTGACCGCATCTCGGGCAAGGTTAGTGCTTCGACCTCCCTCGGCAAGGCCCTACTTGAAGTGCCCATTGGCCGCAAAAAAAACGGAATCGCACCCAGCTCGCTCCTGGTTTCGTTCAAAGAATCCTTGTTGGACCAGGCGGCGCCCATCTTTTACCCCTACGTCGCAACCGAGTACGACGGTTTGCCGTTTGAATTCCGAGATTTGTTTAGCAAGTACACCCTCGAAACCAACGGGGGCAACAAGCTCAATATTTTCGGATTCAACTTCAGTGACGCCGTCCGCTTCGCCGGTGGCAAGTCCATCGCCTGGAATTCAGTGGGCTACGGAACCGACTTCACCGTGGTTCCCGCGTCCTCCAACACGATTTTGCAGGGCCACCTAGCCCAGAGCTCGTACACCATTACCTCTACCGAGATCGAGAACCGTCCGCGCTTTTCAACCATTAACGGATTCAATGGCGGTTTGGACTTCACCTACCTTCTGCGCAAGGCTGACGAGCTGAAGTACGGCCTCGAATTCATCGGATACTACACCGACTACCAGTTCACCAACACGGTGGGCCGCAGCCTACAGCAAGAGGACAACACTACGGAACTTGGAATCTACTTCGACTACAAGCGCCAGCAAGGTCGTTGGCTCATACAGCCGGGTCTGCGCTTGCACAACTACTCCACAATGGGCGTGCTGCGCGTTGAACCGCGCTTTGGATTCAAGTACAACGCATCAGAAAACGTTCGCATTAAGGGTTCAGCAGGACGCTATTCGCAAAATCTGATTGCCGCCAACAGCGACCGCGACGTGGTCAACCTCTTCTACGGATTCTTGAGCGGTGGCGGAATCGACCTGCCGAGCAAGATCGGCGACGAAGACGTCCAGGGCACGCTTCAAACCGCAGATCACGTAGTCCTCGGGGTGGAATTCAACCCGGCTCCGCGCTGGAATGTCGAGCTCGAGGCCTATGTCAAGAATTTTGGAATGATCACCAATGTCAACCGCTTCAAGCTCTACGACGACATTCCCCAGTACGCCAACCAGCCCGAGCGATTGCGCAAGGACTTTATGGTCGAGCGCGGATTGGCGCGCGGAATCGACGCCCTCGTGACCTACGAAGACAAGCACTGGTACCTCTGGGCCGTGTATTCTCTCGGACGCAGCTCTCGCTACGACGGTGAACAGACCTATGCTCCGTTTTTTGACCGCCGCCACAATACGAACTTCGTAGTCGCTCGCAAGTTTGCCAAGCAACTTGAGGTCAACCTTCGCTGGAACTATGGCAGCGGATTCCCCTTCACACCCATTCGCGGCTACTACGAGCAACTTCCGTTCACCAATCCGGACGGAAGTCCCTACCTCGACTACCCGTTCCCGAGCGAGAATGGCCAGATGGGCATTTTGTATGGAGACCTCAACAGCAAGCGCTTGCCCGACTACCACCGCCTCGATTTAACCGCCAAAAAGGCTTGGGACATTAAAGAGCACCAGCGTCTCGAGGCCTCTTTAGCCATCACCAACGTCTACAACCGTCGCAATATTTTCTACTACGACACGCCTAAGGCGCAGCGGGTCAACCAGCTGCCAATTATGCCGACGTTGTTGCTGAGCTACGCCTTCTAATGCCCTAACTTTGCGCGAACCTCGCAGCGCATGGCAAATCAGGCAAAATACATTTTCGTCACAGGTGGCGTTACCTCATCGTTGGGCAAGGGCATCGTGGCTTCTTCGCTCGCCAAACTTCTTCAAGCACGTGGTTTCTCAGTAACCATTCAGAAGTTTGACCCCTACCTCAATATTGATCCAGGTACCCTGAACCCCTACGAGCATGGCGAGTGCTACGTCACTAATGACGGAGCCGAAACCGACCTCGACCTCGGCCACTACGAGCGCTACCTCAATCGTCCGACGTCGCAAGCGAACAATGTGACGACCGGACGCATTTACCAGCACGTCATCGACAAAGAGCGCCGCGGCGACTACTTGGGCAAGACGGTGCAGATTATTCCGCACATCACTGACGAAATCAAGCGCCGTATGCTCCTTTTGGGCGAGGACGGCCGCTACGAGATCGTCATCACTGAAATTGGCGGAACCGTAGGCGACATCGAAGCCCTTCCGTTCATCGAAGCGGTCCGCCAGCTTCGCTGGGAACTGGGATCGCGCTGCGTCAGCGTCCACCTCACATTGGTTCCCTACCTGCGCGCCACAGGCGAGCTCAAAACCAAGCCTACCCAGCACTCAGTCAAAATGCTTCAGGAATCTGGAGTTCAGCCGGACATTCTCGTCTGTCGTGCGGAGCACAGTTTAGGTGAAGATGTTCGCCGCAAGCTTGCGCTTTTTTGCAACGTGACCCCTGATGCGGTGATCGAGTCGCTGGATGCGCAAACTATTTACGAGGTTCCGATGCTGCTTCGCGACCAAGGAATGGATCAGGTTGTGCTGCGAAAGCTCGGGCTTAAAGCGGAGGGTAAACCTGAGCTCAAGAAGTGGGAATCTTTTGTGAACAACCTCTTGAACCCAGAGCGAGAGGTGCGTATTGGCCTTATCGGTAAGTATGTGGAGCTCAAGGACTCATACAAGTCGATTAGCGAAGCCCTGATTCATGCCGGAACCGAACACCGCGCCAAAGTCCAAATCGAGTGGATTCATTCTGAAGAGCTTACACCAGAGAATGCAGCCACCCACCTCAAGGGATTGCACGGCGTGCTGGTCGCCCCCGGATTCGGAGCCCGCGGCTTCGAAGGCAAAATTGAAGCGGTTCGCATTGCTCGCGAGCACCAGATTCCCTTCCTCGGAATCTGCTTTGGCATGCAAGCATCGGTCATCGAATACGCCCGCAACGTACTTGGCCTTCAGGGAGCCAACTCAAGCGAGGTCGATTCCGAAACGCCCCATGCCGTAATTGACCTAATGGCCGGGCAAAAGGACATCACCGACAAGGGCGGCACCATGCGCCTCGGCGCCTGCGACTGTGCCCTCGAGCCCGGAAGCAAGCTTGCCCAACTCTATGGAAGCGAGTTCATTTCAGAGCGCCACCGCCACCGCTAC
>Ga0102896_1000949_pt1 | contig 10222 bp, 10 predicted proteins | sample Colrivmet1554A02_FD_78457 | JGI IMG/M metagenome (GOLD analysis project Ga0102896, IMG submission 78457) | Estuarine microbial communities from the Columbia River estuary - metaG 1554A-02 | ecosystem: Environmental > Aquatic > Marine > Intertidal zone > Estuary | place: USA: Columbia River...
CATTTTCCGTGACAAAAGATAACCATCCGCATTGTCTCGATAAGAAGCGCTTTCCATGGTGGCATCGGTTACCGGATAGATAAGCAGCTGCATAGCGATGTTTGGGCCAGCGCGATCGCGAGCCAAAAGGCACACTGACGCTGCCAAATTTCCGCCGGCAGAATCGCCGCCAACGCTTACCGGACTCGATAAAGCACCTAATTCAGCACTATTTTCTGACGCCCAGCAGGTCACTGCGTAACAGTCTTCCAGCGCCGCAGGGAATATGTGTTCCGGCGCCAAGCGATAGTCCACTGCGACAACAATGCAGGCAGCACCACGGCATATTTCACGACAATCCGCATCGTGGGTCTCCAAGTCGCCGATAACCCAACCACCTCCGTGAAAATGCACGTGTATCGCTGCTGGCGCTGCTGTTGGCCAGTAAATTCTCACGGGTATCTCACCAGCAGGCCCCGGCACAGAGCGATCTTCAACGCGATAGACATCAACGAGGGGAATATCTGGCTTTAGATCGCGATACATGGCGCGACTCTCCGCGGCAGTCATCTGATGTAATTCAGGCGCCCCACTCTGAGCCATCTGAGCCAAAATTGCTGCGGTTACAGTTTCCAAAGGCATAGTCTGTTCCTATTGCTGCGCAACCCCTGCTTGGGACTGACGTCTGTGAGCTAAAATAAAAAGCCCCCCGACGGTTGCTCGGAGGGCTTCAACGCTGGCCTAAAAAATTGAGGCTGACATCTCTTACAACTTGACCAAGCACTTGCCCAAGTTTTTCCCTTCCAGCATATCAATAAAAGCTTGCCCAGCCGTCTCAATGCCATGAAACATATTCACGGGACTGACCAGCGACTTGGCTTTTAACATGGCAGTGATGTAATCAATGGCCTCAGGGTAGCGATCGACATAATCGGAAAACATAAAGCCCTCGGCGCGGGCGCGTTTAGTGATTAGCTCCCACATATTGTCGACACCTTCGTGGCCATCAAGTCTCTCATATTGAGACACCGCACCACACAGAATCACCCGTGCATTTTCGGCGAGGTTACCCAGCAGCGTGCCCAGCATCGCGCCGCCAACGTTGTCATAAACAATATCCGCACCCTCGGGCACCACAGCCTGCAACTGCTCGGCGAGAGGCACCGCTGATTTGTAATCGATGACACGGTCATAACCCACCGTGTCGCGCAACCAATTGCACTTTGTCGCACCGCCAGCAATGCCCACGGTGACACAGCCTTCCGCCTTGGCGATTTGACCAGCAATGGCACCAATACCGCCCGCGGCTGCATTTATAACAAAAACATCACCCGCCTTCGGCTGGCCAATATCCATCAAGCCAAAATACGCTGTTGTACCGGATGGCCCTAAGCTACAAAGGTATTCATGCAGCGCCAACTCGGGATCGGGCTCAATAATACTCATCAAATCAGAGCCATCGGCAACACTGTATTCTTCCCAAGCAGTTCGGCCGACAACAACACTGCCCACCGGATAATCACTGTGACGGGACTCAACCACCTCTCCCATAATAATGCTCTGCACCGGCTCGCCCAGTGGCATTGACGCGAGATAATTATAATCAGAACCCGCATTCATCCACTGGCGAAAACCTGCGTCCATCGACAAGTAGGTATTTTTAATCAAGAACTGACCTTCATTTATCGGGCCAATCGGTTGAGAGTCGACCTCAAAGTCGGCTGCAACTAGATGCGCTCCAGGTCTGCGAGCGAGGAGTACACGAGTGTTCATCTGCGTCATAAGGCTTTACCTATTACTGTTATTATGTCCGGTGGCCATCGATTACCCTGCAAATCGCCACAGCTGTTTTGTATGTTACATCAGCTCACACACTCAGGTAAATAACAAACATGTTTGACGGTTTTTATTGACGGAGCGTTTAAACAAACGGTATATTAATTGCGTAAAACATACCAATAAAAAGACCTAATAAGCGATTTAAAGGAAGGGGAAACCGAGCATGACCACGTCAACATCACAGCATTTTTCTGACCATCTTGAAATTCAACAAGTTCTCCAGCTCTACGCTTCAGCCCTCGACAAAAAGCAGTGGGTAGCACTGGATAACGTATTCACTGAAGATGCCGTCGCCGACTTTATCGGCTTGGGTTCGTTTGCCGGCCGTCAAAATATTACCGACTTTGTTAAAGCCGTACTCGTGCAGTGCTCTGTCACGCAACACCTGCTGGGCAATATCAATATCGTGGTCAATGGCGACGAAGCTCACACTACCTGTTACCTCTCCGCGCTCCATGTTGGGCTGGGCGATTACGCCACTCAAACACTAACCGTTTGGGGTGAATATTCAGACAAATTGGTGCGCACCGCGAATGGCTGGCGCATTGATCACCGCACATTAACCACCATGCACGCAAGCGGTGACGTCGGTCTCAAATAAATTCACTATTTAGGTTGGTAAACGATCATGAAAAAGCTTCACTCTCATCACGACATCAACTCACCCCGCGAAACCATTTGGCAACTGCTGATTGATTTCGGCAATATCGAACGCTGGTGGCCGAAGGGTGAAATAGTCGACATAGAGAGGGTCGTGTTAGACGGTAGCGGCCCTGGAATGACACGCCATATTTACAATGTGGGCTTTGAAGGCGCTATCAGCGAGCGGCTCGACAGCATTGATTACGATAATTACAGCTATCAATTGTCGATTGTTGGTGAGCGCCCCGCAGGACTTTTGCACTATCAGGCAACCGGCAAACTGACGGTCATTGATGACAATACCTGTCGTCTTACCTATGACTCTGAGTACATCGCTGAAGAAGGTCGAGAAGAAGAAGCCGAAGGGTTGCTGCTGCTCGCCTATGAGCTAATGTATCGCGGGTTAGTCAACGTCAATGCAGCATCGAGCCAGTAACTGGTCCGTTGCGCAAGATAGAAAACAATATTATTACAGTAGGATTTAATTATGTTAGCAATTTCCGCAAGAATTGAACTGGCCTCTAAAGACATGGCAGCCTATGTTGCCGGCGCAAAAAAAATAATCGAACCCACTCGCGCGGAAGCAGGTTGTCAGCTTTACGCCATTGCCGTGGATATTGAGCACGCCAACGTGATTTGGATTACCGAACAGTGGGAAAGTGAAGAGCATCTTTATGCTCACCTTGCGACGCCCCATATCGCAGAATTTCTCGCACTCTGTGCCGCCGTTGAAATTACCGGTATGGACGTTATCAAATACGATGTGTCAGCCGCTGGTCCACTCGAAATCCCCCAAAGCTGATAGTTACCTAAAAGCTGATAGTTACCTAAAAGCTGATAATTACCTAGGCGAGGAATAACCATTATGTCTATAGAACAAAACTACAATCGCATTATTGCCCGTCTAATCGACGATATCGACAACAACACAACGGACCAAGCTGAAGGAACCATGACCGTTCCTTCCACTGCCTACACGGACCCAGATATCTGGCAGCAAGAGATGGATCTGATTTTCAAGAAGGTGCCTGTTTTCGTCGCACTGACCCAGGAAATTCCAAACCCGGGCGATTACAAAACGTTACAATTTCTCGACAAACCCCTTTTGATTACCCGTCTCCAAGACGGTACTGCACGGGTTATGTTGAATGTTTGCTCGCACCGCGCCATGACCATTGCCAATAAGCCCTGCGGCAACCAATCGCGCTTTACCTGCCCCTATCACGGCTGGATGTATAGCAATGATGGCGCTCTGCGCGGGGTTGCTGATCAAGAGAAGTTTGGTGACTTTGACAAGCAGGCGAATGGCTTGCGGCAGCTGCCCGTCTACGAGCGAGCAGGCCTTATCTTTACCGTACTCGACGCCGACGGTGAGGTTGATTTCGACGGCTTCCTCGGTGAGATGATGGAGGATGTTGGTCGTCTTGGTATGGAAAAATGGCACTATTGTGGCCAGCGCCAAATTCACGGTGCCAACTGGAAGATTGCCTACGATGGCTATCTCGAGGGCTACCATTTTGCCGCAGCGCACCCAGACACCATTGCCCAGCGCACCTATTCCAACGTCATGGAATTTGGCGCCTATGGCCCGCACACCTTAATCTGTTTTCCACACTTGGCAATCAAAGAAAACCTCAAGGACGTGGCGCCAGATCAGTATCACACGCAGGAGAACAATGGCTACGACTGGATTCGCACGCTGTTCCCCAATATTTCAATTTTTGTGGCGCCAGAGATCACTCTCATCAGCCAGATTATGCCCGGTCCAGGCCCGAATCAGAACACCACGTATTTGAACTTTATTCACCCCAGCAAGCCCGCGGGTGAAGACGTTGAACTACAGGGAATGATGGATTTCCTCTGCGACGTTGTAGACACCGAAGATTATAAAGTTGGCCTTGCCATCCAGCGCGGTCTCGAAGCCCACGCTCACAGCAATGTCACATTTGGTCGCAACGAAGCTGGCAATCAACTCTTCCACAAGTGGGTTTCATGGTATCTGGCGAAAGATCCCTCGGCACCAAAACCAACGCTGTAGTCGACTAATCATTAACGCAAAAGGTAGCAGCATGAGCATTCACGAAACGCGCGCAGGTACAATTAATTGCTTACTCATCGCAGGGGGCATGTGGCACGATATTGACTTTGCGCGCCTCGAACTACTCAAATTACTCGCCGAAGATGATCGTATTCGTGTCAGAGTTTTCGAAGATTATGAAAATCTGCAAGCACTTCAAGAAGCCGACTTTATTGTCAGCTACACCTGCAACGTGGTGCCATCATTGACCGCGCAGGAAGCCTTGAAAGCGTGGGTAGAAAAAGGCGGTCGCTGGTACGCTCTGCACGGAACCAACTCGATTATACGCCTCATGTCGAGTGGCCTCTACGGCACGCCAGATTGGGCGCCACTGTTTGTTGAGACCCTTGGATCCATGTTTCGCTCGCATCCACCCATCGCGCCCTACACAGTGTCGGTGGCTGATGCCAGTCACCCACTTGCAGAAGGTATTGAGCCATTTGAATCCACGGACGAACTCTATTTGCTAAAAACCTATGGCAACCTCAAGGTCATCCTGGATACCGAATACGGCGGCAAAGCAGAAGGGTTTGAAGAAGATGACTGGGAGCATGCGCGACACCCGGTCTTTTACACGCACACTGTCGGCGAAGGACAAGTGCTCTATCTCACGTTAGGCCACTGCCGTCATCATCACGACATGCAGCCCCTGTTGGACTACTGGCCGACAATTGATCGCGGTTCGTGGGATTTACCGGTATTTTATACTCTGCTGCGACGGGGTATTAAGTGGGCTATTGAACCTATTGATGCAGAGACTGCTGAAGCGCTCAACAAGGCTCGGCAGGCTGCTGGAACTGTTTAACGCATGCCCAGCAGTGCTGACTACTCAGCACTGCTGGCTCTTTTTTACCAGGTCAATTTGAGTTCGTTGACCACTCCGACGATACCGCTACTAAAGCCAATAGCGCTCTCATCTTCCACATGAAAATCCGGAATTCTCTTAAACCACTCTTCTAAGGCTATGCGCAGCTCAAGTCGTGCGAGATTCTTGCCGGGGCAGGTGTGCGCGCCCTTACCAAAGGTCACACTGTTGCGCTCTTGACGATCAAACGACACCGTTGCAGCGTCATGGTTAAAACTATTATCCATGCCCGCTAGAGGCGTCGGCGCGGCAATCATATCGCCCGCTTTCAGCGAGACTCCGTGCAACTCAATATCGGCCGTCACTTCGCGGGCCACTGTCACCAGCGGGAAACGCCGCAAGATCTCTTCCACAGCATCAGCCACAGCAACGTCGCCACGCGCTATTTGCTGGCGGTGCGACTCGCTTCGAGCGAGAAACAAGAAAACAAAACCAAGCAGATTGACCACCGTATCAACTCCCGCAATAAAGACTTGAATCGATAGCTTAATCGCTTCATCACGGGTTAAGCGACGGCCGTTGGTCTCAGTGTTAATCATGCGACTCAAGAGGTCAGTACCCTGCTTTCCGATGCGATCATCAACGAAAGGCGCGATGTAGTCTTTTAAGTTTTGCAGTGCGTCAGCAAAGCTAATACTGCCATCTGGGCGAATTAACTGATCCGTCCAATATTTGGTGATGGGAATATCATCTTCGGGAAGGGCCATCATCGAAAGAAAGATTCGAATCGGCAGGATATCGGCAAAGTCTTTGGTAAAGTTACACCGACCCTTATCGGCAAAACCCTCGATCAAAGACACGACAATGCTGCGAATGTCGTCGCTCATGGCATTCACCGATGCCGGCGCCATACTCTGATTTAATGTCTTGCGATAAAAATGGTGTTCAGGGGGATCTATAGTCGTCGGCAGCAGGCCGTGATCCGCGCTGTGTGCCTTTGGAATAATAATACTGCGACTGGAAAACCGGCTGTAGTCGGTGAGAATCTCTTCAATAATTGCCGTTCGCGTTGGCAGCCAGTGGCCGCCGTTTTCAGGCGTCCAAACGAGAGGATGCGCATCGTTTTCCTCCAGCAAAGTTGCCCATGCCCGATGAAAATCGTCATCGATACCGGGCGGCGCATAGATATTAAAATCTCTTACCAATGCGGCGGGAACATTACTCGGTAGAACAGTCTCTGACGATACAGTAGCACTCATAACATCCCCTCCGGAGTTGCCTAAATCAACCCAGCCGAATTGAATGCCCAGCATCGGCAGTAATCACAGAACCGCTCATATAACTGGACGCATCACTCGCCAAAAGCAGCAGCACGCCATCTAACTCAGCTAAGTCACCCGCGCGCCCCAAAGGCAGTGTTTGTAAATCTTTTTGTCCGGCCTCAGTCGCGTAGTAATCAGCCACCATGTCCGTCATCAAATACCCTGGAGCCAATGCATTAACGCGAATTTTCTTCTCCGCGAGTTCATGTCCCATCACCCGCGTCAATTGCTCCAAAGCCGCTTTTGAAGCACTGTAGTGGGTCAGACCTTTGAATGAGGCAACGGCACAGATCGATGAAATATTGATGATGCTGCCAGATTTTCCCGCCGCAACCATACGCTGAGCGCCCTCTTGAGCAAGGTTAAAAACACCCTTTAGGTTCACGGCTAAGACGTGATCCCAAACAGCCTCTTCCATCTCGAGGAAAGGTTGGCCACCTGTCGCCCCAGCATTACACACAATAATATCTGGGGTACCAAACGTGCTCTCAGCAGCATTCAGCGCCGCTTTGACCGACGCGCGATCGGTCACATCCATGGCGACGGCCAGCGCTCTGCCCCCTTTGGCCGTGATCCGCTCGGCGAGTCTTTCTAGGCGGTCTACCCTGCGTGCGGCGCAAACAACGGCAACGCCGTTAGCCGCCAACAACTCAGCCATATGTTCACCTAAGCCACTGGACGCACCACTCACCAGAGCAATTTTGCCTTCTACTGAAAAAATATTGTCTGCCACAAAACTCACCTTTTTATATTTGCGCGCAATTAGAATTGAATTCGTTTTGTGAATCCGCCATCGATAACGACATTAGTGCCCGTGGTGTAGGCCGAGAGCGGGCTCAACAATAGAGCCACTTGCACACATACTTCTTCCGCGCTACCCATGCGGCCCTTAGGGATCGCAGCAACAGTAGACTCATAAATTTCAGGCATCACTTGTTTAATTTGGTCCCAAGCGCCGCCATCAATAAAAATCGGTCCCGGGCTAACGGTGTTAACGCGAATGTTCAGTGGTGCAAGTTCCTGAGCGAGGTTGCCAAAGTAGTTCAACAGCGCCGCTTTCATTGCGCCGTAGGGAACGGCACCGGCAAAAGCTTCAACAGCAGCCGTCGAACCAATACTGACAATCGAACCGCACGAAGACTTCTCAAGATAAGGCTTAACGGCATTGACCGCTTTCCAGCTCGCCAGCACATCTGCCTCAAAATTGTGGCGCCAGCCTGACTCTGCGGCATCTGCCCCACCGCCACTGACGTTAGCAACAAATCCATCCACGCCGCCAAGAGCGGATGCGCAGCCTGCTATCCAAGCCTCAAGTGATGCTGAGTCAGTAACATCGACCACGTCGCCGTGGGCTTTTACGCCCAAGCCACGAACAGCGTCGACTGCCGCGTTCACTTCATCTTTGTTGCGCGCACAGATGCCAATATTGCAGCCCTCTGCAGCCAATACTTTGGCGAGAGCAAAACCAATGCCTTTCGACGACCCCGTAATCAAAACTGTTTTGTTTTTTAGTTGCAGATCCATAGTGATCGCTCCTTTATTATTATTTGAATGTAATAGCTAAAATCTAAAAACTGACTGCGCGTGACAGGTGATAATCTCGCGAGCCAAACATAACGCCGATAGCCGCTAAGCGTTTGAAATAATGTCCTACGCTTAGCTCGTCGGTTGTACCAATACCACCATGCAGCTGAATCGCATTGTGTGAAACATAGCGTCCAGCCTTGCCAACTTTTGCCTTTAAAGCTGCCACGCACTGCTCTGCATCGGGCGCGGCGTTGTCCAGCTTCCACGCCGTTGCCATAAGCAGTGAGCGCGATAATTCTATTTCCATGTACATATCGACCATGCGATGACGCAGCACTTGAAAGCTCGATATCGGTTGCCCAAACTGCTTACGCTGCTTGGTGTAATTGACCGTAGCCTCCAGCAGAGCATCCATCGCGCCAATAGCCTCAGCACAGACCGCGACAATTCCGCGAGCAAAAACGGGCTGTGCCAATTCATAGGCGCCACCCAGCCCGCCAAGCAAATTTCCAGCAGGCACTTTTACCTGGTCGAGTCGCAATTCACAGGCAGCGCGGCCATCGTAGGTTTTGTAATTTCTCAGGCTTAAACCCGCTGTCTTTTTTGCCACTAAGAACAGGCTGATATTGTCGAGAGACGCTGTATCAGAAGTACCAGTGCGCGCTGACACAATAAAAAAATCTGCTTCTGGGCCGTTTAGAACAACGGTTTTATTCCCTTCAATAACAAAGTCATCGCCATCCTTTTTAGCATGAGTTGCAACCGACCAAGGGTCTGCAACACGGCCCTCCTCGAGATAGGCAAATGCACCCTGCAGTTCACCGGAGACAATGCCTGACAAAACCTGCTCCTGAATCGCAGCAGAGGCTCCGCGCTCAATTAACCCACCGACCAAGACCACAGATTCGAGATAGGGCTCAAGGACAAGATGCTTGCCAAACTGCTCGCACAAAATCATGGTCTCTAGAGCACCGCCACCAAAGCCGCCGGCATCCTCGGAAAACGTCATTGCCAGCCACCCCAAATCAGCAAACATTTGCCAGTGCTCAGCGCAAAATCCGCGCGGCTGTTTGACGATAGCTTGCCGACGATCGAAGGTGTAATTGTCGCGAAGGTATTTTTCCGCGCTATCACGCAGCATGGTTTGCTCTTCGCTGAACTCTATAAACATGAATAATTCTGCCCAGTAAATCGATTAATTAGAGGTGTAAAACTCGCTTGGCGATAATGTCTCGCTGAATTTCCGCCGAACCGCCGTAAATCGTCGAGGCGCGATTGTTAATGTATTCCGCCATAGTCGTCAGCCCACACTCAGGACCGATGAGCTCACCATCAAAATCTGGCAGCAAGGCATCAAGCTGCTTTGCCAAGGCATGATCGCCCATTACTTCAAGACTTAACTCATTGAAGCGCTGACCTATTTCAGTTCCCATAACCTTGGTTAAAGACGATAGAGCACCGGCATTACCACCCGCTTGAAACGCGCCCTTGACGCGCAGCTCGGTGAACTCTAACGCTAATGCGTCAACAGCTACGTCGGCAAACTTAGCCTTAAATACTGGATTATCTCGCCAACTGCTATTGCCGGAAAATAGCTGCGATGACGCTTGGCGCATAAGTTTCGCCATTTGTTTTTTGTGATCAATGGTGAAGTTGTGACCGCCGCGCTCAAACTCCAGCAGCGACTTCGCGACGTCCCAGCCCTGATTTTCAGCACCCACTAAATTGACCGCAGGAACGCGCACAGCATCAAAAAATACTTGGCATTGCTCAACGGTGCCGTCGAGTCCGACGATTGGCTCAACCGTTAAACCCTCTGTGTCCATATCTACCAAAATAAAACTGATTCCAGCCTGCGGGCGCCCTTCTTTTGAGGTTCTAACCAAGCAGAAAATGCGATTTGAGTGCTGGGCGTAGCTCGTCCAAATCTTCGAGCCGTTGATAATGTAATCATCACCGTCGCGCACCGCAGATGTCATAAGCGCGGCTAAATCGGATCCGGCACCCGGTTCGGAGTAACCCTGACACCAG
>Ga0102896_1000975_pt1 | contig 10075 bp, 8 predicted proteins | sample Colrivmet1554A02_FD_78457 | JGI IMG/M metagenome (GOLD analysis project Ga0102896, IMG submission 78457) | Estuarine microbial communities from the Columbia River estuary - metaG 1554A-02 | ecosystem: Environmental > Aquatic > Marine > Intertidal zone > Estuary | place: USA: Columbia River...
ACGCGCTGCGGCTTATTCCACTTCTTGAGGTTCTTGAGCATCAACTTGATTTCGCCAGTGATGAACGCGATGTCGGTGATGAAACCTTCGACGGTTGGTTTGCCAAGGTCGGTCTTCAACGCAGCCAGAAACTCGGGTTCGTTCTCTTCGAGCATCTTGATCATTTGCTCGAGCTGGTTTTTACGCCAGGCGAGTGGGCGAGTGTGGCCCGAGTTGTAGGTGGCGCGGAGGTCTGCTGAGTAAGTCGACATAGACCTCTATTTAATCAGTGGTTTATGGTTCAACGATGGCGAAGCCGGGGGCATTGGTGTCAATGTTGCCAAAGATATTAAGCAGCGCCGCACCATCACCGTCAAGAGTGATGTTTCCAGCAGTGATCTGATCAACAAAAGTTGTTTGCTGCGTCAAGATGTCGATCAACAACGAACGGTTGATCGATATTGACGCAACCGCTTCGGTGTCATGACGACCCTGTACGCCGTAGAGCGTCCGGTGTGACAGCGCGAGAACCCACTTCTCATCTGCGGTGCCAGCCATATCGGGGAATGTCCAGTTGAGTTTGAGCGACAGCCCTCCGACTTCTTCGCTCTTCAATCGCACAGAAATCGTGTCAAAGATTTGTTCAACAGTCATCGCAACCAAGATGCCGCGTGCCCGTGCTGGACTCGACGGTAACTGGGGAGTGCCGTGACGTAATTCTTGAGCGCCCGTCAGGTATGCATTGCGGAAAGTTGATGATTCGCTTTGATAACCGAGCTGCTCGAGTAAATCAGCCTGCAACGCACGCGCTTCGGTGTTGGTCGGATCAGCAAACACCAAATGGTTCACTAATTCAGCACCCCAGCGATAGTCGCCGTTGGCAAGAGCCTCTCGGCCGGCTGCGATCACTTTGTCGGCACCACCCGCTAATGCGACATAACGCTTGCCGGCATCAACCGGTGGCAACTTATTGAGATTGGCAGGATTGCCGTCATACCAACTGAGATAACGCTGATACACAGCCTTGCTGTTATGAACAAGGTCGCCGTAATAACCATGGGTGTGCTCTTGCGCCAAGAAGTCATCGGGCAACTTGAGGGTGCTCGCAATTTCGGTGGGAACAAGTCCTTGGTTGGCAAGACGCATGGTTTGATCGTGCATCCATTTGTACAAGTCGCGTTGAAGTCCTAAAAACTCAACAGCATCTTCTTGACCCCAACGTGGCCAGTTGTGCGACGTGAACAACACTTTGGTTTTTGCACCGAATAATTCGATGGCTTCGTTGATGTACTTTGACCAACGTAACGAGTTGCGAACAAGTGCTCCGCGAATCGGGATGAGGTTGTGCATCGTGTGCGAACAGTTTTCGGCCATGCAGAGCGCATCAAAGTCGGGAAAGAAGAAGTTCATCTCGGCAGGAGCTTCGGTTTCGGGCGTGAGTTGATAGACAACCCGCACGCCATCAATCACCATCTCTTCACCCGTGAAGGTGATGTCACGATTTGGTGCGATGAGAGTGTTTGGTCCGATCGGTAGCGCGTTACCGAGACCACAATCAACATGGCCTTGTGGGCCTGGCGGAAGCAAAGGTCCGAACTGATACAGAGCACGACGTCCCATTGCTGGGCCAGCAATCACATTTTCGCCGACGACTTCGTGCAAGAAACCGACAGGTGCGATCACCTGACATTTTCCGGCATCAACTTCGGCTTGCGAAGTGACACCAAGCACGCCACCAAAGTGGTCACCATGAGAGTGGGTGTAGATAACGGCGACGACTGGTCGATGACCAAGATGCTTGGTGATCAGTTCATAACTCGCCCGAGCAGTCGCTTCCACGGTGAGAGGGTCAACAACGATCCATCCGGTGTTGCTTTTGATGAAGGTGATGTTGGAAATGTCGTAACCACGAACTTGCCAGACACCTTCGGTGACTTCAAAGAGTCCGTGATTGACATTGAGTTTGGCGTGGCGCCACAAGTTGGGGTGAACCGTGTCGGGGGCATCGCCTTGAAGGAAGGCATAACGACCAATGTCGCCCGCTTGTCGGCCTTGCGCATCGGTGATTCGGGTGTCTTCAAGCGACGCAATAAAACCTCGTTGAGCCCTCGTGAAATCTTCGGGGTCGAGGGGTGTGGCAGCCGAACCGTTGAAAGCACGCGTGTGCTCAGATGCTGGCTTGAGACTGTAATCGGGCGAGTTCATTGAGTTCTCCTATGGGTATCTCCACATTACTCCTCCTGACAATTCTTGATGAGTAGACCTTGGGCATCGGGTCCTAAACATCGCATCACCGTCAGGACAATCTGTGATCTTGGTTCACGATTCTCAGTGTGTTTGGGCTACATTCTTTTCAAACACTTTTTGATCGGGGGATCATCGTGAAGATTCGTGCCTTGTTTATTGTTCCGATTTTGGTCGTGGGGTTGGTGAGTTGTTCGAGTGACGATTCAGCGAGCGATTCTTCGGTTGCGACGGGAGACTCTGTTGCCGGCACCGAGGCACCAGTTTCCGAGGCGCCAACGACCACTGTCTTCGCTCCAACGCCAGTGGCGATTTCAGGAGTAGGCGAGACAACTGTCGAAGGTCCGGTCACTGGTGGCGGTGGACAAATCATTTTCGGTACCGCAACTTTTGATGGCTCGGGCTTTGGCTACACCGAAGAGGAATACTTCATTTCGGGCACAGCAAATAGCTACACATCTGATCAGCCCTTAACCGAAGATGGCATGTGGAATGTCACCCCCAAAGACACGGCTGATTACAAAACTCGAATCTTGGTTCGTCGCCCAACGACCGCAGCCGATTTCAGCGGCACGGTGTCCGTCGAATGGCTCAACGTCACTGCTGGTCTTGACACTGGACCGCCGTGGTCGTTATCGTGGGTCGAAATGCTCCGTCAGGGATCAGTCTGGGTCGGAGTCTCGACACAACGCGTCGGCGTTGAAGGCGGCGGCAACAAGATGGGTGAGTTCAGGGTCTTGAAGATTGCCGACCCCGAGCGTTACGGCACCCTCAATCATCCGGGCGACAACTACAGCTATGACATTTTCAGCCAAGCAGGTGCGACAGTTTGGAATCAGGCAGACACAATTCTCGGAGGCCTCGAGCCGACAACAGTTATTGGTATGGGCGAATCACAATCGGCATTTCGTATGACGTCGTATCTCAATGCAGTTGCACCTACCCATGATGTGTACAGCGGCTATCTCGTTCACAGCCGTGGTATGCGAGGTGCAAACTTGTACTGCGCCACCAATTGCGCCGACCCTGGTGATGCATCAGATGTCAAGGGGCCCGGCGTCGCACTTATTCGTACCGATTTGCAGCGACCAGTGTTGAACTTCTCTGCTGAAACCGATGTTGTCGGTACAAACCTCGGCTACCGCAAAGCCGAGCAACCCGACACCGATTTCTTCCGTGGTTGGGAAGTAGCCGGCACCGCTCACGGTGATGCGTACAGTTTGGGTATCGGCGACTCAGACACCGGATCGGGTAACGGAGATCAGGGCTTGTTTGATGCTCAGTTCGGAGCGCCTTCATCGGTGTACATGGGAATCATCGAATGTGGTTTGCCGATCAACGCTGGTCCACATACGTATGTTTTACGTTCGGCCATCCATTCACTCAATCAGTGGGTTCGCACTGGCACACCGCCAGCATCAATGCCCAAGCTTGACAACAAAGCAGATCTCACGGGATTCAACTTGGATGCACAGGGCAATGCTCTTGGCGGAATTCGAACTCCATTTGTTGATGTTCCGTTGGCTGCCTTGAGCGGTATTGGTCAAGAAGGCGGCAGCTTCTGTGGTCTATTCGGAACGACGCGTAGTTTCACAGCCGATGAGCTTGCCGCTTTGTATCCAACTGCTGAAGACTTCATCGCGAAGTGGAACGCTGCGACTGATGCCGCGGTTGAAAGCGGAGCGATTCTTGCCGTTGATGCCGAGCACATAAAGGCCGCTGGGGCTAGCTACGCAACAAGATGATCGCGGATCATGTTGATTGAAAAAGGTGATCTGGCTTAATGGGGCGTTTGCTTTCACTTGCCGCTGGAGTGCAACCCGATGTTGCACCTGCCGACATGGTGTCTGTTGCGTCTGTGGCGGGTTGGCCAGCAGTAGGTATTTGGTTTGATGGAAAGACATGGTCAGATACAACGTCTCGCGAAGTGCGCACAAGGCTTGATGACACTGGCGTGATTGCTTTAGATATCGAGCCCGTCATTCCATCGAAAGACGGAAACGATTTTGCTGAAAAACTTATTGAAGCGGCTGCAGTGATCGGTGCACAGCACATTTTGTTTACGAGCCGCCTCAAAGACCAAGCTCGCACTACCGATCGTTATCGTGAAGTTTGCGCATTGGCGCAGCCCTACGGAATCACAGTTGTGTGTGAATTTCTGCCAATCTTTCCGTTGAATACTTTGTCGATGGCGATCGAAATAGTCAGGTCTTCAGGTGCATCTAACGGTGGAGTATTGATTGATAATTTGCACTTATCGCGATCAGGTTCATCGGTTGAAGAAGTGCAGGCCTTGCCGACCGAACTCTTTCCCTATCTTCAGATCTGCGATGCAGTGGCAGAACGTCCTACTGAGTTTGGTGAATTATTAGATGAAGCTCTCAATGGCCGACTCTGTCCAGGTGAAGGTTCGTTGCCCATTGCAGAATTGATGCAGGCCATTCCCGACGTGCCTTTGTCCTTTGAGGTGCGCTCTCAGTTCTTGCGTGACATTACTGACCCAGTGGAGCGGGCCAAATATCTGCTGCGGTTCGCACAACAAACGTGTGGCGATCTTTAGTCAGTTCGCTGAGGTGTGAAGTAATCGGAGAGTGCAAAGTCGGAGGGTTGATCAAAAAATGAACGAATTCGCACCAAAAGACCTGATTCGTCCACAATAAAGATTTCAATACTGCGAATCGTGACTTTTTCGCCAGCAAGATCGCCTTCGTTGCGCATGACCACTGCCGCCTCATTGCCAGCTGCGACAACGTGTTCGGGATGCAGTGTCCAACGTCGACCTGGTTTGAATGATCGATCCCATGATTTGAAAACGGCATCAACGCCGATCTTTTCAGGGGTACCGACCGGATCTTCAAAGATCATGTGCGGCGAGAAGAGTTGAACCCATTTCTCACGATCCATGGCATTCCACAAAGTCACATGCGCGTGAACGGCTTGTTGAACTGGGGTCATGTCGTCACACTCTTTCTTTCTTACGATGCAGCGGCAAAGAAATCGCCGACAACGGCTCGTGATCTTTCGAGAGAAATATTGAGTTCAGCTTTGATGTTGTCGGGAACAGTGGGGTCGAGTAGGTCGCTCAAGATTGGTCGAACGACGACTCCATTGTATTTGTCAACCCAGGTTGGATACACAACAGGTTGTTCAACCTGCACTGAACCATCTGGGTTGAGCGTGACATTAGTGGTGACGATCATTCCGTCTTGAGTTTTGTTGGGGAAGGCATCAGTGGTTGGAAGGTAGCTGATGAGATTGCTGAGTTCGAAGATGGTCCACACTCCATTGACTTGTTCAATCTTTTGTACGACATGCGCGTGATGACCGACTACGAGGTCGATGAGACCAGACTTTGTGATGGCATCAGAATTCGTTAACTGAAAATCGCTGAGATCAGTTTGCGTTTCGCGACCCCAGTGCATGCTCACGATGACCACGTTGGCCCCCATGTCACGCGCTTTTTGTGCGTCGGCGATGATTCTCGCTGGGTCAATCAGCGCAGAGCGCCACGTTTCACCGTTCGGTGCTGGGATGTCATTAAACCCAAATGTGTACGAGAGATGCGTGACCTTGATGCCTTTGACGTCAAACACCTTTGGTTCAATTTCGTCAGGTGTTCGAGCCATTCCAGCTTGGCCGAGACCGAGCGCATCGAATTCATTGAGAGTTGCTTCAATGCCCTTAACCCCCTTGTCAAACGAATGGTTGCTTGCGGTCGAACATCGATCAAATCCCATGCCCTTGATCGCCCATGCGAGTTCGGTCGGAGCCGAATAGAGAGGATTAGTCGTGGGCTTTTCACCAAGGGCAACTAACGGAACCTCAAGGTGACAGATCGCCAGGTCGACGCCCTCAATCAGGGGCTTGACTCGGGCGAACATTGGGGTGAAGTCGTAGCCACTTCCGCCAGCGTTGACCGTGGCGGCCTTCCAGACTTGGCTATGAATCAAGATGTCTCCCGCAAAGGCGAGGCTCATGGTGACCGGAGAGGGGACCACAGTTGTGGTTTCAGCTGGGATGGTTGAGGTCTCAACAGCTGGAGCCAAGGTGCTGGGGGTCAACGTTTGGTCGGTGACTTCAGGGGCTGTTTCGCCGTTCCCGCAGGCGGCCAAAGTGAGGCCCATGAGAACTGCAGCGGCGATGACGAGGCGGCGAAGGTTCACGGTGCGAGTTTAGTGATGGACGAGTGAAATTGATGAGAGCCCGCTGTACTGCTGGAGCATCACATATGGCAATATTTGAACCTATGACCGTAAACATCGGAAATCTTCTTGCCCGTCGCGCCCACATCAATGGAACTATTGAGGCCCTGTATGACGTAGCTGCCGGGCGCCGCTACACCTACGCCGAGCTCAACAGCGAAACAAACAAGGTTGCTTCGCTACTTGTTGATGCCGGAGTGAAAAAAGGCGATCGCGTTGCATTGTTGCAAATGAACTCGGCCGAGTTCATGACTGCGTTTTTCGCCATTGCCAAATTGGGTGCGGTCATTGTTCCGTTGAACTGGCGACTTGTTCCCGACGAACTTGAATTCATTTTGAAAGATTCGGGAACAACCGTTCTTGTCTTCGGTGCAGAGTTTGCGGCAAATGTTTCTGAATTGCAGTCGCGCGGCGATCGCACCGACATCAAGTCATGGCTATACATCGGTGACGCTGCAACGAAGCCGGCATTCGCTCGTGACTTTGTCGCTGAATCAGCAACTATGTCGAACGCCGAGCCTGCGGTGACGGCATCTGGCGACGACTTGTTGTACATCATGTATACGTCGGGAACAACTGGTTTGCCCAAGGGCGTCATGCATTCACACAACACTCAATTTTGGGCGCTGTCAACCATGTGCACCACGAGTGACTTGGCCCGTGGCGATCGCTACATCAACCCGATGCCGATGTTCCATGTCGGTGCATTGACACCGGCGTTAGGAAACATCTTCGTTGGTACGACTCACGTTTTGATGCGAGCCTTTGATCCAGTCAAAGTATGGGAGATCATTGACTCAGAGCGCATTAATAACGGACTCTTTGTGCCCGCAATGTTGAACTTCATGCGAATGGTGTACGACCCGTCGAAGTACAAGCACGAACATCTCCGTTGGCTCATGGCTGGCGCGGCTCCAGTACCGGTGTCGCTCATTATGGCGTACGCCGAAATTGGTATTGAGGTCAACCAGGTATACGGATTGACAGAAACTTGTGGACCCGCTTGTCTGACATCAAAAGAAGATGCAATTTCCAAAGCCGGTTCAACCGGTAAAGCTTTCTTCTTGTCAGAAGTAAAAGTTGTTCGTCCCGACGGAACCGAATGCGATGACGATGAAGCTGGCGAGGTATTGATTTCGGGTGGGCACATGATGCTCGGCTACTGGAATCGGCCAGAAGCAACAGCTGATGCGTTGAAAGATGGCTGGTTGTACAGCGGTGACGGAGCGATCCGTGACAAGGACGGATTTATCTTCATTCAAGACCGCATTAAAGACATGATTATTTCGGGTGGCGAAAATGTGTATCCCGCCGAAATCGAAAATGTCATTATGGGCTTGGCCGGAATCGGTGAAGTGGCAATCATCGGAATCCCGTCCGAAAAGTGGGGAGAATCACCACTCGCAATTGTCGTGCGAAAAGACGAAGCGGTGACAGAGGCTGCGGTGCTCGAACATTGTGCCGACAAACTTGCTCGATTCAAGCAACCAGTTGCAGTGCGCTTTATCGATCTGATTCCGCGCAACCCCTCGGGCAAAGCTCTGAAGAAAGACCTGCGAATTCAATTCAAAGACGTCGTTGGGCCCTGATTTTTAGATCAGTACTTAACAGGCATGCTGTGAATGCCGGCAATAAAACTGCTGTGCATTCGTTCAAAGTCGCCGTTGGCTTCAACGTTTGGCATGCGGGTCAATAGTTCTTTGAACATCACTGCGACCTCGACTCGTGCGACGTGCATGCCAAGACATAGATGTGGTCCGCCAGCACCAAAGGCGACATGCGGGTTGGGATCGCGGGTGATGTCGAAAGCGTCAGGGTTCTCAAAGACATCTTCGTCGCGGTTTGCCGAGCCGTAGAACATCACCACTCGCTCTCCAGCCTTAATGGCCTGTCCGCGAATAATCGTGTCTTCCATGACGGTTCGTTTGAAATGTGAAACCGGACTACTGAAGCGCAGCATTTCTTCAATTGCAGTTGCAAGATGGCCGTCAGTATCTGACATCAACTTTGCTCGCTGATCGGGATGATCAAACAAAAGTTGCAGACCCGCGGCTAACAAGTTGCGAGTGGTGTCTCCGCCAGCATTGACGAGTAACAAGAAAAACCATTGGAACTCTTCATCGGTCAGGCGATCGCCATCGACTTCAGCATTCACCAAAATGGTGGCGAGGTCGTCGCCCGGAGTCTTGCGCTTTTTGTCGGCGACTGATTGTCCGTACATCAACATCTCGCCAACTGCGGCCATCTTGACTTCGGCAGGAGCGACTGCGTCATCGTTGGTGTGCATGATTTCGGTGAGGTCATACAAACGCTCACCGTCTTCGCGAGGCATGCCCATTAACTCGGCGATTAAACCCGATGGCAATCGTCCCGCAATTTCACTCACGAAGTCGCACGAACCTTTGTGCATGGCCGCGTCTAAAATTTCTCGGGCGAGTTCTTCAATGCGTGGACGAAGTAGTGGTGCGTTCTTTGGCGTGAAGCCGCGCGAGACCAACAACTTGAATCGATCGTGTTGGGGCGGATCCATATTGAGCATCATCAGACGTTGTGCGTACAGTCCCATCGGATCAGGGTCGGGCAACATCACTCCGGTTTCGTACGAACTAAAGATTTTCGGTGTACGGCTGATGGCACGAATGTCGTCGTATTTGGTGATGGCCCAAAAACCCGGACCTTCTGGCTCGTCGTGCCAAAAGACAGGAGCGTTGGCGCGTAGCCATGCGTACTGGTCCCACGGATGACCGTGTTGAGCGAAGTATTCGGGATCAATGAGATTGATTGCCGGCGCCATGTCTTGACTCCTTAGTTTTCGCCTGGGCCTTAATCTTCGTCAGGAAACGAATAGGTGACATCACTGAACTTGACGCGAGCGAACATGTACAGCAGGCGCAGCGGTACTGGCCCCGTGTTATGGGCGTAGTGCTCAAGGCCTTCGGGAATCCACACCGCCGAACCTTCACGAACGGCTGTCGATTTTCCTTCGATGACCACATTGCCTTCGCCCGACAAGATCACGTAGATCTCGTTGGCGTCATGCGAGTGGCCCCTCGGCGGGGGAGTCGAGCCCACCGGAACCTCGGCAATTCCGACGGTCATTTCATTGGTTGCGGTGGCATCGCCGCCGAACAGTTCCCACCAGCGCACCGATCCGCGGGTTGGGCTGGTCCATTCTTCGGTCGGACAGTCATCTATATGGCGAACGACCACATGGCGAAAGACGGGAGATTCCATAGCCGAACCGTACCCCGTCAACGAGTTCCCGTCTCGATTATCCCGTCTTGATTATCCCGTCTCAGTTATGTCTCGGGACTGGGCACAATGGCAGAATGTTGGCATGAGCAACACAACTATTGACGATGCCCTGACCCCAACCGAAGCCGAGGCTTTTCGCGTCCAGGTTCGTGAGTTCCTGGAAAAGAATGCCTCAGGTATTGGTCGCCGTAGCGATACTTCTGTTCAGATCGCGAAAACATACCAGAATGCGCTAGTCGAAGCTGGCCTCGCCGGATTGGTGTACGGCAAAGAGCATGGCGGCGCCGGATTGACGCGAGCCCACGATCGCATCTATCGCGAAGAGTACGGCAAGTACCCCGACATGACATTTGAATTGACCATCAGCCACGGCATGTGCTTGCCGATGCTTGGTC
>Ga0102896_1000984_pt1 | contig 10048 bp, 8 predicted proteins | sample Colrivmet1554A02_FD_78457 | JGI IMG/M metagenome (GOLD analysis project Ga0102896, IMG submission 78457) | Estuarine microbial communities from the Columbia River estuary - metaG 1554A-02 | ecosystem: Environmental > Aquatic > Marine > Intertidal zone > Estuary | place: USA: Columbia River...
AGGCTAATTGGGTGCTTAATATGCCCACTCCTGCACCTGTCAACACATCACTAAACCAATGCCTGTTGTTATACATACGAAGTCCGGCAACGGTTGTAGCGACGGTGTACCCTGCAATGCCATACCATGCACTGACATCTTTATATTCCATTCTTAAAAACTCTGCACTGGCAAACGCTATTGCGGTATGACCAGAGGGAAAAGAGTTGTATGTACTCCCATCTGGGCGTAATATCCCTGTGGCTTCTTTAGTACCGATGACAATGGGGTAGGCCATAATATAAGAGGTGCCAATGATGACGCTTCTATCTGTAAAACTGTGTTTTCCCTTATTCCCTAAGGCATTTAAAATATACACAGCAGCACATGGCGATAATGCGATATAATCATCTAGTTTAGTGTGTTTGCCTGGTGTATAGAGTTGTCTTTGTATCGAGCTATTCAAGTCTTGCCCCCAATTATTATAGGTAGCTGCCGTGCCCGTTAATATAAGTCCACTTGGGATAATTAATTTTTTGGCATCAAAGCAACTGTCTCGTTGGGCATGTAAAGTATGGCTAAAAATGGAGACAATGCATAAAAGAATGAATGGCATGTTTTTCATTCGTTTAATGATCTGCGGGTGCGTCTTTTGCTGCTTCTTCAGTTGTTTCCTCTGCAGAGTCTTCTTTTATTTCTTCTAACGATTTTTCTTCAGAATTTACCATTAACCCAACCATCATAATAAGTGCAGTCATGATAATAACTTGTACTATGAGTGACTTGTTAGATAAGTCAAGCTGCTGTGTGACGGGTAAGGTTAAGAAAAGCAATATCGTAATCAATCCGCGTGGGGCGATGTAGTATAAAGGTTCGATCGTGAGTTTAAATAACTTTAGGCATATTAACCTCAGAAAGAAAATGCCAAAGGTTATGCCAGAAGCCCAAACGATGGTATCTAAGTTGAATATCTCTGATGTTTGGATCAGATAACCAAAAAGCAAAAAGAATAGAGCCCTTACCAAAAAAGTAATCTCACTGGTAAGTTCTTTGAACTTGTGCACTTCTTTGTCGAGTATATCAGGCTTTAGTAAATGAATATACTTGTTTTTTTTAAGTAGTTTTAGATTGCCTAAAAATAGTCCAAACAACATTATGAAAATAAGTGCTGGCAAATGGTATATTTTGGAAAGGGAATAAATCGAGATGATTATCAGGATAATCGGCAGAAACTTAACATGATGTTTTATTTTACTTAACAAAAAGGCCAAGCCTAATGTGGCAATAAACGTGATGATGAGAATGAAAAAAAGTTCAACAAAAAAATCAGAGAAGGACTTACTCCCTACATTGTCGTTTAGGGTAATAAAATTAAAGAAAACAACTCCAAAAATATCGCTTAGACTACTTTCGTACGTGATGAATTCTTTGTTGAATTTGCCTAAGTTTTGTGCACTAGGTATAGCAATAGCACTGCTTATAATGGCAAAGGGTATGGCATTGGCTAATCCTATTTTTAGTGAAACATCTCCAAAATAGTGAAATGCATAACCCAGTAAAAAACTTAAAGCCAACATCGGAATAATAGCGAGAAGAGCTGATTTGCCGATAAGCGGAAGTTTGGATTCATTTAGTTCTAATTCTAGTGCTCCTTCAAGTACAATAAGAATTAGGCCAATAGTGCCCAGTTGGGGTAAAATGGCTTCTAAATCAGGTATAGGGAAACCTAAAAAAATGCTCAACTGATGCACGCCCATCCCTAGCGCGATAAGTAAAATCACTGATGGTATTCTCGTCTTAGCAGAGGTCACATCAAAGATGTACGCCAACAAGAGTAAAAAGCAAATGGTTAGTATCAAGGTGTTTCTGTTTAGTTTTTGGGTTTAGCTGTGTATGTAAGGTTCATGTGAGCTAATACCTCCCAAAATTAGTGTTTTTTCATATTGCTTGCGCTCCAACACTTTATTTTAGTGGAAGAATTTATTTGGATTTAAATCCAGCGTTTAGTTTAATAGTTGAAAATGTAATAAGTAAGCAACCGGTTATTAGAAAAAGGATAGAGATTTACTCATCTTCTAGTTTATCCAGTATTTTCTTCGCTACGATTTTCACTTTTTTATCTACATCAAGTTTTTTGGAAACGGCGTCGTAAGGACCTACAATAACTTCTTCACCATCTTTTAATCCACTTAGAATTTCGATGTATCGGCTATCTTGTATACCTGTAAATACGATAATTTTAGTGGCTTTCCCATTGTCTACTTTAAACACGACTTCGTCAAGTTCATCTTCTTCGGAAGTGCTTTTTGTGCTGTCTTTTACCCTTGTGCCAATGGCTTCTATGGGTAAGCACAAAATGTCCTTCTTAACTTGGGTTTGTATTTCTACATTGGCGCTCATGCCGGGCAAAAAAGGAGATTTGCTTTTGGCCAGCAAATCGGTATAGCTGCTTTTAACCAAGCGTATTTTTACTTCAAAATTGGTTACCTGATCCGTATTTAGTTGCATGCCTCCAGCGTTGTTTGCACTTCGTGAAATTTCGGTTACAATACCCTTGAACTTTCGGTCGCTATACGCATCTACCTCTACTACGGCGGTATCTCCTTTTTTTACGAGTAGAATATCGTTTTCATTTACATCTACAATTACTTCCATATTGTCAAAGTTAGAAATGACCATAATCTCTGTTCCTGCCATTTGAGCGGTACCCACAACACGCTCACCTTTTTCATTGTTAAGCGCACTTACTATGCCGTCACTTGGTGCGTATATGCTGGTACGTCCTAATGCTTTATTGGCCTCACTTAGTGATGCATTGGCATTGTCTATACCAAAACGAGCGGCAGCTATGCGTTGTTCCGCAGCTACTACCTCACTTTTGGCAATGGCGTATGCGCTCTGAGCAGCATCATACTCCGCTTGACTTAGTACTTTATCGGCAAATAGTTTTTCACTTCTACGAAAAGCAGATTGTTGTTCGGTAAATCGCGCTTTGGCTTGTGTAAGTTGTGCTTCGCTTGTTTTTAAGCTACTTTTAGAAGTGCTCACTCCGGCTCTTGCCCTATCTCTAGAGGTTATATACAAATCAGGATTTATTTTTAACAGCAGCTGACCTTCTTTTACGGTATCACCTTCTTGCACATACAGTTCCGTTATTTCACCGCTCACATCGGCACTTATTTTTACTTCGGCTTCTGGTCGTATTTTTCCGTTGGCACTTACGGTGCTTATAATCGTGCGTTTTTCTACCTTGCCCACGTTTACTTCCAGCTCACCTCTACTTCGGTTTTTGCCTATTAAGATAAGAGTAGTGACCAGTGTGAGCCCTCCTAGTATGTAAAATATAGTTCGTTTCTTCATTATAGTTGTAGTTGTTTTCCTTTATAAAAATCAATAATTAGCGCTCTAAAAACGTATTCGTATTTTGCGTTGAGTACCTGAATCTGAGCGGCACTCCATTGGTTTTTGGCAGTGACTAATTCGTAGCTACCCATGACACCTGCTTCAAAGCGTTTTTGGCTAAAATCAAAGTTCAGTTGCTGTGCTTCTTGGTTACTTAGCGCTGCTTCATATCTACTTTTGGCTGCTTTCAAGTTAGTGAACGCGGTAGTCACATCGTTTCGCAATTGGTTTTTGGTATTTTCTAAGCCAAGCTCCGTGATTTGTGTGTTTAGTTTGGCGTTTTCGAGTGCAGCTCTGCTTCTGTATCCGTTAAAAATAGGGATTTGCATGGATAGCCCTACCTGCTGTCCAAGATTATCGGAAAGTTGATTTGCAAAAGGTTTGTCTGTAATGGAAAGTTGCTCACGCGCAGTTACCACCAGTTCTTTAGTAGTTTCTGTGGCGCCTATTGGAATTATATCATAATTACCAGTACCCGTATATAATTTGCCGCTTTGTGAGTACACTGTATTTATATTTCCATAGGCACTTATGGTAGGTTGTAGGCCTGCACTTGCAATCTTCTCTCCCAATTGACTTTGTGCTATTTGTAACTCTGCTTGTTGTATTTCGGGAAGATTCAGTAGTGCTTTTTGGTAGATGTCTGCAACGTCATCGGTTAGCAACTCAGGTACGTTTACAGTGTTCAATGACTCAATTTCTAGGGTTGCGTCCAATGGCAGTTGCATTAAATTAATAAGTGTATTGTAGCCTAGTTCTATGGCGTTTTGGGCATTAATAATGGTTACCTGATCATTGGCTACTTGTGCTTTTAGCGTAAGAGTAGCGCTTTGGTTGGTGCTGCCACTCGCTTCCAATTTTTGAGCACGTTGTAACTGGCTATTGGTAAGTAGCTGCTGTCCTTCTGCCACCTTTAGGTTTTCTTCTGCTTGTATAATTTGTAAGTACGTAGTGGCAACAGATAAGGCAATTTGATTCCGAATAACTTGATTGTTTTGTGCATTAGCCTCGGTAGCAACTTGGTTTTGTTTTATGCGATTATTTACCTGACTACCTCCGTATAGCAAGACGCCGCTACTCAGCGAGAAGCTATTGCTCTGTATCGTGGTATTGTTAAATGTATTTGTAAAGGGGTCGATAGTTCTACCGATATTGTAGTTGTGATTTCCGCTACCGTTAAGTGTTGGTATGCGGCTAAGTTTGGTTTGCTGTAAATTATTGGTTAGGATAACACCCTGCAGACTGTTTTGCTGTATGGCAGTATTGTGCTCCAAGGCATAATCTATGCAGCGTTGAAGATTCCATTTTTCGGTAGATTGAGCCTTTAGCCCAAGTGTAGCAAATAATAGAAAGATAAGAATGGCTTTGTACATAGCGATGGTGGTTGTAAAGTCCTCAAATGTAATGGGCCACGTGCATATCAATTGGGGCACTCGATTAATGGGGAGATATCCTCGTTTTACGAGAATGAAGAGATTGATTTTTTATGGGTTGTATTAGCTTTGTGCACTTGAACTTCTGGTATACCATAGGAAAAACATTTTTACCTCAGCTTACTTGGCGTCGAAAAGTAGATGAGAAAGTAGTGTATCTTACTTTTGATGATGGTCCACATCCTGCTATTACTCCTTGGGTGATGACTGAGTTGGAAAAAGTAGGAGCTAAGGCAACTTTTTTTGCCGTAGGCGATAATGCTGTCAAATATCCTGAAGTCGTAACGGCTATTAATACCCGAAATCACCAACTTGGTAACCATACCCAACACCACATTAAAGGATGGCAGGTATTAAAAGAGGAATACTTACACGACATAGCTTTATGTGATAAAACTATTGCCGGAAGTAAGTTATTTAGACCTCCATATGGCCAGATTAATTTTAAGTCTATAGCCTTACTTAGCCTAGATTATGAGATAATAATGTGGGATATACTGACCAAAGATTACTTGCCTGGGCTAAACACAAATAGAGCTCAAAAAAGAATTCAAAAAGCAACACGTCCGGGAAGTATTATCGTTTTTCACGATAGTGAAAAGGCAGAGAAAAATCTAAAAATTTTACTTCCTGAGTATTTGCAGTTTTTAAAATCAGAAGGATATCTAATGAAGCTATTATGATTGTACTGGCATACGCTATACTCGGAATATTTTTTGGCATTCAGCTATTTTCTTTGGTATCTATCTTGTTACAAACACCCGCGATTCTTCAAAAACGTACGCATTTTCCTCAGGTTAGTATTTTGCTGGCTGCTAGAAATGAAGAAAAGCTAATCATTAGAAACCTAGAAGCCATAGAAAAGCTCAACTATCCAAAAGAATACCTAGAAGTACTTATTGGCAACGATGCGAGTACCGACAATACGTCTGCACTCATAGCAGAATTTATCCAAGATAAACCTCATTTTAAATTATTTCAAATTGATAAAACAGTAGGCAAGGGGAGAGGCAAAGCGAATGTTTTAGGTCAGTTAGCACATAAGGCCAATGGAGAATTCTATTTTATCACCGATGTAGATGTGAAGCTTCCAGCGAATTGGATTCTTGGTTTACTTCAAGAATTTACAGATGGTGTTGGCCTAGTAAGTGGCACTACCAAGTGCGAACGTGCCGGTCTTTTTGCTACATTGCAAGGCATAGATTGGCTTCATTTTATGGGATATATTAAGGCTTTTGCGAATGCGGGAATAGGATGCACCAGCGTAGGCAACAATATGGCTGTTAGAGCAGAGGCTTATTGGCAAACGGGTGGTTATGAAGAAATTGATTTTAGTATAACTGAAGATTACAAACTCTTTAAAGAAGTAACGGACAGGGGCTGGCAATGGCGCACTACTATGCGTGAGGAAACATTGGGGTTGGCTTGGTATATTCCCAACGTAAAAGAAATGCTGCACCAGCGTAAACGTTGGCTAATGGGAGCTCGAGAGTTACCGCTTAATTGGAAGTTTATGTTGGTGCTGTATGGTTTATTTATACCTGCATTATGCTATGTTTTTTGGGTTAATGCGCAGTTGGCAATGGCACTGTGGTTTAGCAAATTCCTGATTCAGTGTTTCTTTATTATCTTCTTATCGCTAGCCGTAAATCGCAGGCCGTTTCGTTTTTCTTACTTGATACTGTATGAATTTTATGTGCTGTTAAATACTGCGGCTACAGCCGTATTTTATGCTTTGCCTATACAGAGCGTATGGAAAGGAAGAGCCTATAATGCCGCGTATATTGGAGATGAAAAATAAATGCCACTCGACGGAAATTTAGATTTAAACGTATACTTGTAACGTGTTTCCAGAATTAGTTACCTTTTCCATTCCCTCTTTTCTTCAAGGCTTTTTGCCAGATCATTTTACCTTACACAGCTATGGGCTTATGATAGCGTTGGGTGTTTTGGTTTCTTTTTACATCACCTTGCAAAAGTCAAAACGGTTTGGGCTTGATTCAGATACACTTTCTAGCCTATTTGTTTGGGTAATTTTAGCTGCTTTTGTGGGCGGTAAGCTGTTTTTCTTTTTAGAGGATATGGGTAAATTTACGGCCAATCCTAGCTTGATAAAAGGAGCTATTGGTGGAGGGTTTGTGTTTTACGGCTCGCTTATTTTTGCGGTTCCTACTATTGTGTGGTGGCTTAAAAAAGAGAAAGTTCCTGTACGTCCATTTTTAGATATTTTGGCGATAGTAGGCCCTGTAGTACATTCGTTTGGCAGAGTGGGCTGCTTTTTGGCTGGATGCTGTCATGGTAAAGTGTGTGCCAGTTGGGTAGGGGTTACTTTTTCTAATCCCGATTCATTGGCTGCTATCAAAAATGTTCCTCTATACCCCACACAACTGTTTGATATAGCGGTAAATATGGTTATTCTGATTACCGTCCTGCTATGGCAACATAAAAAGAAATTTGATGGTCAGTTGTTTTTGATATACCTCATGATGTATGCCGTTGGTCGGAGCATTGTGGAGATGTATAGAGGAGACGATACACGCGGTTTTGTGATAGAAGGTGTGCTTTCACACTCTCAATTTATAGCAATGGGTATTTTGGTGGTGTGTGCCATCGTATGGAGACGGTGGAGTAAAGATAAAGTGATAATCTAAGTTTTCAACTTACGAAGTTAACCTTGCGCTCAAAGCGAATATCAAATCGTGAAGCTAGCATAGGTTCACCGTCTAGCTGAGCTGCCATCGTGTGTTTGGCTTCTATGGTTATGGTGTTTTGCTGGGTATGATTTACTACGTTTAAGTGTAGGTGTTTTCCCTTTTTCACTTTGGGTAGATAAAGCAACCGCTGCAGTACGTTTACCTTTTTTATATGAAGTAATTCTAGTAAGCCGTCTTGCGCATCTGCATGTGGTGCAATGTTAAAATCACCGCCAAAAACGCGTCCATTGGCTGCGCATAGCATAAAGGAAGAGTACGGTTTACCATTGAGTGTGATGTTCTTACTTCTGTACCAAAAAACATGTCGCGCTATGGCAATCCAATATTTCATAGTTGTCGGAATCCAAGAGGTTTTTCCGTGCATGGATTTAGCCAGTTCTCCGTCAAATCCTACCCCAAAGACATTGATAAACTTACGCCCGTTGCAGCTCCATAAATCGATGCTGGTGGTTTTTTGATAAGACCTGATTTTCTCAAAAACCTCTTCATCCTGTTGGGTTAAGGCTAACATTTTAGCAAAATCATTACCGCTACCAGCAGGTATAAGATGGATAGGTATGTCGAGATGAGGTAAGCAGTTGAGCGCAAGATTAAGCGTGCCATCACCGCCAATAATACTTACAGCAGTATAGTTGTTTTCGTGAAATCGTAATGCCAAGTCTTCAGCATCGCTGGTTCCATTGGTTTCGTAAATCGTAAAAGCTAGCTTTTGTGACGTCAAATAATGGGTGTATGCTTTTAATTTTAGATGTGACTTTCCTCCACGTGCAGCGGGATTAAACAAAATTAAAATGGCTGAATGCGTCAAAATAATTATTTATATTAAAACAAATATCACTTAAAAAACTTGTATACGTAACTTTGAACGCACAAACCATGAAGAGCATTACACTTGTAGGAGGAGGATTAGCAGGATCGCTAGTGGCAGTTTACCTAGCTAAAAGAGGCTATGAAGTAAATATATATGAGCGCAGACCCGATATGCGTAACGTAAAAATACCTGCAGGTAGGTCTATAAATTTAGCACTCTCCGCACGCGGTCTAAATGCACTGCATAAAGTAGGCTTGGACACTGCGGTACTGGCAAAGGCAATACCTATGGCGGGTCGTATGATGCACAGTAAAGAAGGAGACTTAGCCTATCAGCCGTATGGCGCAGAAGGGCAAGCTATTAATTCAGTAAGTAGAGCGCATCTTAACGTTCAGTTACTTCAGCTTGCGGATGAATATGAGCATGTACACCAGCATTTTAATATGAAGTGTACTCAAGTAGATTTAGAAACAGGCACCTGTTGGTTTACGAATACAGAAACGGGTGTTCATCAAGAAGTTAAAGCAGATTATGTTATTGGTGGTGATGGTGCATTTTCACCCGTTCGCGATAAAATGCAACGTACCAATAGATTTGACTATTCACAGTCGTATACCAATAGCGGTTACAAAGAGTTGAGTATAGCTGCAACCGAAGATGGTGATTTTGCTATGGATCCGAATTCATTGCACATTTGGCCACGCGGTAGTTTTATGATGATAGCGCTTCCTAATCCAGACAAAACATTTACGTGCACCATATTTATGCCATATGAAGGTGAAACTGGTTTTGATAACATTAATACGGACGAAGAAATTCTGTCGTTTATGTCGACGTATTTTAACGATGCGATGAAGCTAATGCCAACTTTATTAGAAGATTTCAAATCAAATCCGGTGGGTAGCTTAGTAACGGTAAGATGTTACCCATGGAATATTAATAAAGCTACGTTGATAGGGGATGCATGTCATGCTATTGTCCCCTTTTATGGTCAAGGGATGAATTGTGCATTTGAAGATTGTGTGGTATTGGACGAGTGTTTAGAAGAATTTGGCGATTGGGAAACGGCCATGCAAGCATATCAAGTGCGTAGAAAACCCAATGCAGATGCAATTGCCGATTTAGCGCTTCAAAACTTTATTGAAATGCGTGATTTAGTAGGAGATAAAGACTTTTTACATTACAAAAAAGTAGAACACGATATCTGTGATTTGCATCCGGATGTGTTTCAATCTCAATACGAAATGGTGACGTTTAGCAATCTACCCTACAGCGAAGCTAAAACCAAAGGCGCTCGGAACACTAAACTAGTTTATGAGCTAATTGCGCAAGGACTAGAAGATAAAATAACCGATCGAAATTTCGTTAAAGAGTGGTTCGCATAAGATTGCAGCAAGCCGTTTCTTACCCTTATTTTACAACTAATTTTAACTGAGATTGACCATTATCTGTTTGGATTATGGCAATGTACGTTCCACTGGCAAGCGAATGTTTAATTTCTAAATCGCTCACATTTTCTCTGCGTTCACGTAACACTGTTTTGCCAGTAATGTCAATTACTTCTACTTGCAGGAATGCACTCTTTTTAGCTAACGATACGTTGAAGCGATCTGTACTTGGGTTAGGCGAAATAAACGCCTCAAGCGTTGAAACGTCCTTAATATCAATAGTAGAATGAATAAATTTAACGGTATAATCTTCTACTTCGC
>Ga0102896_1000994_pt1 | contig 10013 bp, 9 predicted proteins | sample Colrivmet1554A02_FD_78457 | JGI IMG/M metagenome (GOLD analysis project Ga0102896, IMG submission 78457) | Estuarine microbial communities from the Columbia River estuary - metaG 1554A-02 | ecosystem: Environmental > Aquatic > Marine > Intertidal zone > Estuary | place: USA: Columbia River...
GGAAGTTATGAACGCATGGTTGAATCCAGATGGTTCAATTCCAACAGAAGGAACGGTAAACACAATTGTTGATGATGATGCTCAATCTCCTGCTCCAAAAGCAGTTGCTACGAATAAGTCACCAACAGCTACTGCATCAAAATCAAATACAGAGGATGTTTCAGCTGCTTTTGATAATTTGTTCAACAGTTAAAATTAATTGTTAGTAATGGGGTGGTAGTATATATTACTGCCACCCCTATTTTAGTTATATAAATTTATGAAAAAGAAAAATCAAGTTACACAAGATACTCCTCAAAGAGATGAGTTAGTTGAATTACTCGCAAATGAATTAAATAAAGCAAACAAAGACGGTGGTAAAATTGCTTATTTTTTAGACGAACAAGAAAATCCAGCAGAAATTAGTGATTGGATTAGTACAGGTTCGTCTATTCTTGATTTGGCCATTAGTAACAGACCACATGGTGGACTACCTGTTGGTAAAATGGTTGAATTCAATGGATTGGAAGGAACTGGTAAGAGTTTGTTATCTGCACATGTTGTTGCTGATACACAAAAGAAAGGTGGAATCGCAGTTGTTATTGACACTGAAAATGCAGCTGCTCCAGAATTCTGGAAAAGTCTCGGTGTAGATCTATCAAAACTTCTATATGTTCAATGTGAAACCGTTGAAGATATTTTTGAAAAGATGGAACAAATGATTGGAATTGTACGTAAGTCAAATAAAGATCGTATTCTTACAATTATTGTTGACTCTGTTGCTGCTGCATCAACAAAAGTAGAATTGGAAAGTGATCATGGTAAAGATGGTTATGCTACTGGTAAATCAATTATTATCAGTAAAGCAATGCGTAAGATTACTACTATGATTGGTCGTCAAAAAGTACTTACTGTATTTACTAACCAATTACGTCAGAATATAAATGCTATGGCATTTGGTGATAAGTATGTAGTATCAGGTGGTAAATCACTTGCTTATCATTGCAGTGTTCGTGTTCGTTTGAACAACACAGGTAAACTCAAGAAAGGTGAAGAAGTAATTGGCAATGAATGTAAAGCAGTAGTTGTCAAAAATCGTATGGGTCCACCACAACGTCAAGCATCTTTTGATATTTACTTTGATAGTGGAATTGCAGATTATGGTTCTTGGATTAAGGTATTAAAAGAAAACAACTTGGTAAAACAAGGTGGAGCTTATTATACCTATAAAAAGGATGATGGTACTGAATGGAAGTTTCAGTCTAAGGACTTTGTATCAACAATGAAAACTGACAAGGTTTTGAATGAAGAAATTTATATGAAAATCTGTGATTCAGTCATTATGAAGTATAAAGATCCAAATAGTATCATTGTTGATGACGCAGTTATTGACACGGATGAAGATGTTGGTGTATCATCTGAGAATGAGTAATCTATCTGACAGTGAAAAAAAGAGGTTGTTTTCTTTATTTGACAACGTAAAACAAGAAGACAGAAGTGTAGGATTGAATAGATCTTCCAATTCTGAAGTTCTAATTGTTGATTTCATGAACACTTTTATTAGAGCGTTCATGGCCTCCCCCTCCCTCAATTCCAATGGTAACCATACTGGTGGAATTGCAGGGTGTTTAAAAAGCATTGGTTATGCAGCTAAACTAATTAATCCTACAAAGATTGTAGTTGTGTCTGATGGTCAAGGGGGTTCACTGAAAAGACGGAAGATTTATCCTCAGTATAAAAGTGGTAGAAAGACTAAAATTAGGCTCAATAGAGCTTATGAAGATACTACTCCTGATACTGAAGATAAAAATCTAAAGAAACAGTTGTTGAGAACAGTTCAATATTTAGATAAATTGCCTGTAACAACTATGGCAATTGATCATATTGAAGCGGATGATACAATTGCATATTTGGCAACAAACTATTTTAAGAATAGTAATGTTACCATTATGAGTGCTGATAAAGATTTCTTACAATTAGCTGACGACAGAGTTAAAATCTGGAGTCCAACTAAAAAGAAATTGTATGGTTGTGCCGAAATTCTATTGGAATATGGCATTAGTTGTAAGAACTTTATCAACTATAGAGTAATGGAAGGTGATACTAGTGACAATATTGATGGCATTTATGGTGCAGGATTAAAAACTATTATCAAGTGTTATCCTATTCTTACAGAAGATAAACAGTATACGTTACAGGAATTATATAATTATAGTGATAGTCATAAAGGTAAACTGAAGTTATATGATAGTGTATTAGAAAACAAAGACGTTATGCAACGTAATTATGATTTAATGCAGTTGCATGATACTCAAATTCAAACATTCTCGCAATTGAGAATCAATGAAATTATGGAAAAACCAATTTCTAAATTAGACAAATTTGGTTTTGGCAAATTGTTGGTAGAAGATTGTATGCAAAATAATTTTCCAAATAGTATGATATGGTTGAATGAAGTGTTTGGAAAAATCAATTCAATGGTTCTGTAAAAAATCTTGGTTTACAGAAAAAGTGTGGTATGGTTGGTATAGATAAATTATAAAAAATTATGTCAGAAAAAATTGTAGATAACCTAAAAAAATTCGGATCTGAATTCCAAATCAAATGTATTAGTGGTTTGGTGTCAGATAAAACATTTATTGAACGAATCAGTGATATCTTGGAACCAGATAGTTTTGAGACTGATGCACATAAATTTATCGTTAAAGAAACGATTAGTTATTTTCTTGAATATAAAGATTTGCCAACGTTGGCAGTATTTAAGGTTAAAGTTGATAGTATTGAAAATGATTTACTAAAACAATCAGTTGTAGACCAACTTCGTTTAGTTTATCAAAAAATCAGTGATACTGATTTGAAATACATCAAAGAACAGTTTCTTGAATTCTGTAAAAATCAGAAAATCAAGAATGCTATTATGGAAAGCGTTGATCATTTAAAGAGTGGTCAATATGATAAAATCAAACATGTAGTTGATATTGCGATGAAAGCAGGTATGGAACGTAATATTGGACATGAATACATGGTTGATATTGAACAACGTATGAGTCAAATGGCTCGTAAGACAGTTAAAACAAACTGGACAGAAATTGATACTCTTATGGATGGTGGTCTTGCTGGTGGTGAACTTGGAATTATTACTGCTTGTGCTGGTAGTGGTAAGAGTTGGGTTCTTGCTAAGATGGGTGCAGAAGCAATGAAACAAGGCAAGAACGTATTGCATTATACTTTGGAATTGAATGAAAACTATGTTGGTCTACGTTATGATGCTTGTTTTACTGGAATTGATTTCCAAAACATTCGTAACAACATTGATATTGTTAAGAAGAAGATTGCAGAAGTGCCTGGTAAATTGATTATTAAGTACTTTCCAATCAAGACAGTATCTGCGCATAGTTTGAAGTTACATGCTGAACGTATTCAAACTCTTGGAACTAAGATAGATCTTATTATTGTTGACTATGCTGATATTCTTCGTCCATCACAAAGTGATCGTAATAGTAACAGTTATAGTGAAGCTGGTGGTATTTATGAAGAGTTACGTGGTGTAGCAGGTGAGTTACAAGTTCCTATTTGGAGTGCTTCACAGAGTAATCGTGCTGCTATGGATGAAGATATTATTCAAGCAAATAATATTTCTGATAGTTATCGTAAGATTATGACGGCTGACTTTGTTATTTCATTGAGTCGTAAGATGTCAGATAAACAAGCTAATACTGCACGGTTTCATGTAATTAAGAACCGATTTGGTCCAGATGGTGTAACATTCCCGGCTAGAATGAATGCAGGATGTGGAGATATCAGAATCTTCGCAGAAAATAGCCGTGAAGGTATGGGTATCTTGAATGAAATGAGTCAAGAAGAAAATGTAGTCAAGAAAATGATAAGCAACAAGTGGAATGCTCATAGTACAGAGGAAAGCGAATAACCTATATATCAAACAAAGGAGAAAAAGTTTCTATAAAATAAGATTTTTATAAAGTTTTATTTTGATCTTTTTCTCTTTTTTTGGATAATTATTTTTTACCCATATGAATAAAGAAATTTTTATAAAGAAGCGTAACGGAAATTTGGAAAAATTTAGTGCAGATAAAATCAATAAGGTTTTACAATGGTCAACTGAAGATATCAAAAATGTTAGTTTTGAAGAAGTCGCAATGAATGCACATTTATCATTTTTTGATAAGATGTCTTCTGGTGATATTCATACAATGTTAATTGAAGCAGCATCAAACTTGATTAGTGAACAAAAACCTAATTATCAATATGTTGCATCAAGATTGTTAAACTATAGATTAAGAAAGAATGTATGGGGTGGTAAAAATCCTCCTAAACTACATGATTTAGTTCAATCTAATATTGAATCATTGGTCTATGATGGTGAAATTCTTAATTGGTATAGTAAACAAGAATTTGATAAATTAGATGAATATCTGAAACATGATCGTGATCTTAATTTCACTTATGCTGGAATTAAACAATTGTGTGATAAATACTTGGTTCAAAATAGAGCAACTAAACAAATATATGAAACACCACAGTTTGCATATATGTTGATTGCAATGACTTTCTTTAAAGATTATAAAGAAAACCGTCTTGAATATGTAAAGAGAGCTTATAACTATTTTAGTAAGCATAAGATTAATCTACCAACACCAATTATGGCAGGTGTAAGAACTCCAATGAAGAGTTATGCTAGTTGTTCATTATTCACTGTAGATGATAATTTACGTAGTATTTTCAGTAATATCAGTGCAGTTGGTTTTGCTACTGCTAGTCGTTATGGTATTGGATTGAATTTATCAAGACTACGTGCTACAAATGCTCCAATTCGTAATGGTGAAGTAATGCATACAGGTCCAATTCCATTTGCTAAAGCATTTGAAGCTACTGTAAAGAGTTGTCATCAAAATGGAATTAGGGGGGGTAGTGCCACCGTCAATTTTGCATGGTTTCATTATGACATTCTAGATATTCTTGTATTGAAGAACAATCAAGGAACTGATGATAATCGGGTTCGTAAGTTGGACTATTGTATTGGATTAGATAAACTAATCTTTGAACGTTTTTTGAAAAATCAAGACATTACACTATTTAGTTATCACGAATGCCCTTCACTGTGGAATACATTTGGATTAGAAGGATTCAAAGAAAAATATGAAAAGGCTGAAGCTAATAAGAACATTAAGTTCAAGAAGAAAGTTCCTGCTCGTGAATTGATGGGGCTACTTGCTAAAGAACGTCTTGAAACAGGTCGTATTTATACAATGTTTGTAGATCATGCAAATGAACATGGTAGTTGGTTAGACCAAGTAGATACAAGCAATCTATGTCTTGAAGTTAATCATCCATTGATTCCAATTAATGATGTCAATGATAAGGATGCTGAAATTGGTGTTTGTATCTTGGCTGCATTGAATTGGTTGGAAATCAAAGATGATGAAGAAATGGAAAGTGTTTGTGACATCATTGTTAGAATGTTGGATGCTTTGATTGAACATCAAGATTATTTCGTACCAGCAGCAGAAAACTTTGCTAAGAAACGTCGTAGTCTTGGTGTAGGTGTTAGTAACTTGGCTGCTCTATTGGCTAAAGAAGGATTGAAGTATTGGGACAAGGATGCTCCTAACTTTGTTGCCAAGTGGATGGAAAAGACAAGTTATTATTTAATCAAGGCTAGTGTTGAAATGGCAAAAGAAGTTGGTAAGTGTGAAAAGTTTGATCGTACTAAGTTTAGTCAAGGAGTATTGCCAATTGATACTTATAAACGAGATATTGATGAATTTGTTACTGAACCGTTACATATGGATTGGGAAGCACTTCGTGCAGAAATCAAGAAGTATGGTATGAGACATAGTACACTTACTGCTTGTATGCCGGTAGAATCTAGTTCAGTAATTCAAAGCAGTACCAATGGTATTGAACCACCCCGTAGTGCTATTAGTTTCAAGGGAAGCAAGAGCAATATTTTGCCAGTGGTAATTCCTAATATTGACAAGTACAAGGACAATTATACATTTGCTTTTGATATGCCAAGTAATGAAGGTTATTTGAAGGTTGCTGCTGCTATTCAAAAATTTACAGATATGAGTATTAGTACAAATACTTATTATGTACCATCTCGTTATGAAAAGAATAAAGTTCCTGTTCAAGAAGTGATTAAGGATATGTTATTGGCTTACAAGTATGGGCTTAAGAATTTGTATTATGCTAATACTGATGATGGTGATAAACAAACTGTTATGAATGAAACCGAAATAAAACAACCAATAGTACAAGAATCCGGTTGTGAAGGCGGAGCTTGTGCCTTATAATAGGAGAATAAAATGAAAACAGTATTAAATAAGAAAAATATAGATCAGTTGAGAAACCCAATGTTCTTGGGAGAAGATTTATCATTACAACGATATGATTTAATCAAGTATCCTAAATTCTATGATTTGTACGATCAACAATTAAATTTCTTTTGGCGACCACAAGAAGTTTCTCTTGTTAAAGACATTAGTGATTATAAGAATCTTTCACCAGAAGAACGATTTGTTTTTGATAGTAATCTTAAGTTTCAAACTATGACTGATAGTATGTTGAGTCGTAGTATTCATGAATTAACAAAACGTTGTACAAATAGTGAGTTGGAAATTTGTATGAATGCGTGGAGTTTCTTTGAAACCATTCACAGTAATAGTTATACATACATTTTAAACAATGTTTATCCAGATGCTACCAAGTTTTTTGATAGTATTTTGGATGATGAAGAAATTGTTAAAAGAGCTACTGCAATCAGTAAGAAGTATGATGAACTATTAACGCCGTCAGATGATGTTAAACAACAATTGTTTGATGCTGTATTGGCTACTCAGATTACAGAAGGATTGATATTTTATGTATCATTTGCTTGTAGTTTTTACTTTGGATATCGTGGAAAGATGGAGGGTAATAGTAAGATTATTAAGTTTATTAGCCGTGATGAAAATTTACATGTGGCTATTACACAGAATATTATGAAGAACTGGATTAATAATCCAGATGAAGGATTCCAAGATATCGTTAAAAAGAATGAAGATAAGGTATATGCGGCTTATGAAATGGCAGTTAATGCTGAAAAAGAGTGGGCAGATTATCTATTCAGCAAGGGTAGTTTGATTGGATTAACTGCTGAAAGTCTTAAAAATTATGTTGAATGGTTGGCTAACAATAGATTAACAAGCATTGGATATAAGAAACTGTATCCGCATGTAAAATCAAATTCTTTATCTGGATGGTTGGATAGTTACTATGACAGCAAAAAACTACAAGTAGCTCCTCAAGAAACTGAATTGAGTAGTTATGTAAAAGGGGTGGATAATACCATCAGTGAGAACGCATTTGACGACTTCAAATTGTAATAAAATAATTGAAATAATGTCCATAAGTTATATATTTATTCTATATAATTTATGGACCAAAATATTGTATTATCTTTAATTGGAATTGTACCTGCTGTAATCGCATCAATCGTAACATATGGTATTTCTGCAAAGAAAACCAAAGTGGATGTGATTAAAATGATAAATGATTCCAGTGCTAAATTAAGAGTGGAAGTTAAGTTAGAATTGGAAGAATGTAGGAAAGATAGAGAAGCTATAAGAAGTGAATTGAGTATATATAAGAAAGAAAACGAGTCTATAAAGAAGGAATTGGAAGAACAGAAGAAAGAAAATTCACAATTAAAGAGTGATTTAAATGAATTTGAAATTAAGTTGGATGCTGCAAATGATTTAATTTCAAAGTTAGTTGACAGTAAAGTTTCAAAAAAGAAGTTGACAAAGTAAGACAGTCTGGTAATCTTTATAGATGGTAGAAGAAAAGTATTGTGATACATCTTTAATATTCTTAAAGTCAATAAACAAGAATATTGCTAAGAATCTTATTATAAAGAACCATTATACGCATAAATGGACACTTTGTACTGTTGCGTATGGTGTTTACTATAAAGAATATGTTGAGAGTACATTCTTTGGTGGATTCAACGCAAAATTAATTGGTGTATTAGTATATGGAAACAGTGTTGGTAGGAATGCTGGTAATAGTATCACTCCACTACTTACTAATGATAATGTGTTAGAATTAACACGGTTGTGGATAGAAGATGGATATGGTAAGAATATTGAAAGTTATTGTATTGCGGATAGTTTCCGTCAAATAAACAAAGATTATCCTATAATCAAGTGTATTTTAAGTTATGCTGATAGTGAAGTGGGACATACAGGTAAGATTTATCAAGCTACTGGATTTATATATCAAGGAGATAACTATATAGATGTCGCATTAATGCCGAATTACAGTGTAAGTCTTAGTGGACCACCTGATTATAAATGGATACATAGTAGAACTGTATTTTCCAAATGGAAGACGCATAATGTAGATAAATTGAAAAAGCGTATTTGTAGGACATTTTGGCGTAAAAAAGAAAGCGGCAAACATAGATATGTCAAATTTATATCCAATAAGATAGAAAATAAGAAATTGATTAAGTCTCTTAAGCACCCCTCCCACCCCTACCCTATTGTTGGTGGATATAAAGAAGATATAAAAGAAATAAAAGTTGAAAATACAGATGAACAATCTTTTTTTTAATGATATTTATATAGAAATATGAATATTAGTGAATTTAAGAAATTGATCAAGGAATGTATTCTTGAAGTTAAAGTGAAACGATCTGTAAAGAATCTAATTAAAGAATCATTGAAAGATGTAAAAGTTGAAAAAGGTGAATCTCTTCATTATAAGATGGAAGAATTATCCAATGATGTTAAAAAGCTATATAAAGATGCAGAAGTAGTATTGGATGATGGTGGATACTACAATGTATGTTCATGTAACCCACACCATTTTAAAATTTATCCAATGACAGATGACAATTTTACCGTAACATATATGAAAGATAATACTGATAGAATCAAAAAATTTAATTTAACATTTTCTGCATTAAAAGAATTTATTACAGAAACACTCAAAACAACAGTTGGTAACTATGTTCAAAAAGCATTCTATAAGAATGTTGAAAATAATAAGGACAAAGAATCTAAAAAAGAAGAAGGTCCAGCACATACAACCAAAAAGATTGAAGTTAAAGATCAAGTTGAAAAGAAAGAAGATCAACCAGATCAACCATTTAAACCAGTTGACAAAATCAAGAAACAAGTGGATCATAGTGTCAAGGGTGAAAAAGCTTCTTATAAGTATCCAAAACAAACTGATAAGAAATTGACTGTCAAACCAAAGACATTCAAGGGTAAATCAAACAAAAAGAAATAATATGAAAAACAATATCGCATTGGGTTTGGCTGCATTAGTAGCACTTACCAATGTAAAAGTAAATGCAGGTGACAGAGAGTGGGCCACAGTTGGTAAAGTTCTTACTGGTGTAGCTGCTCTTCATGTAGTTGAAAGGATTATATGTCCTCCTCAACCACAAGTAGTATATGTACATCAACCAGTTGTAGTTCAATCTGCTCCTGTTGTACATTATGTTCCAGCTCCACAAGTTGTTTATGTACAATCTCCACAGGTTGTTTATTATCATCAACCTGCTCCAGTGGTAGTTGTTCACGGACACTATCACGGTCATTGGCACAGACGTTAAAATCAAAAAATCAAGTTTAAACGAGAGACTGTTGGATCAAACCAACAGTTTTTTTATTTTTTTTGTTGACGGCTTGAAAAATCTGTGGTAGATTGTTCTCTGTAATATGAAGAATAAATCGTCTCTGAATCTTGTAACTGTTGACGCAACTCAAGTGAAGTCCTTCATTAAGGACTGTGACAAGTTGAAACCATCATCACTGGTGATGGATTCAATTAAATGGAAGTATCTTGTACGCAGTGTAATGCGTGGTAAGAATATTCTTATTGTTGGACCAACCGGCTGTGGTAAAACACTTGCCGCTCAGACTGTAGCTAAGGCTCTGGAACGTCCATACTTTTATGTCAATCTTGGAGCTACTCAAGATGCTCGTAGTGCTCTTATTGGCAATACACATTATGATAAGAAC
>Ga0102896_1001004_pt1 | contig 9986 bp, 8 predicted proteins | sample Colrivmet1554A02_FD_78457 | JGI IMG/M metagenome (GOLD analysis project Ga0102896, IMG submission 78457) | Estuarine microbial communities from the Columbia River estuary - metaG 1554A-02 | ecosystem: Environmental > Aquatic > Marine > Intertidal zone > Estuary | place: USA: Columbia River Estuary...
AATATGCAATTCTTTAGAAACCACATCATCATTAGCATAAGGATCTTCTACATCAACCCCTAAAGTATTAACACCTTCAATATATCTTACGTTTGCTTTTCCAAGCACATTATCATTACCTGCATAACGTGCCGTCCAGTTGAACTGTTGTGCATATAATTCAATTGTTACGGTATCTTCTTCGTCTTCAATAAACATGATGTTCGTCCAAGCATACAATCCGAAAAGGATTAATCCAGCTAAAACAATTGCAGGAATAACTGACCATATAACTTCTAATCTATTATTATCTGCAAAATATAATGCTTTATTTCCTTGCTTTCCTCTGTATTTAAAGGCAAAATAATGTAATAATACTTGAGTTACTGCTTGAACAATAAAAATCAATACCCAAGTAACGTTCATTAAATCATCGATTAATGGTCCATGAACAGAAGCAGGAGTATGTAAAACTAGAGGTCCCCAAACAATCAATCCATAAATTGTAAAAATATAGATGAACGCTAAAAAACCAAACATTAAATACCCTTGTGTGTTATTATCTTTGTCATCTGCAACTTGAGTATTATTTCTATATTCACCTACTTGAGATAAATCGAATATTTTGGTCAATTGCCACAACGCAATAGCTAATAAAACTAAAACTATAATTACCAACAAACTTGTCATCTGTTTACTTCTTTAAATATTAATAATGAAAATGTTTACTTTCTTCAATGAAAGGATTTCTCTTAGGCACTAAAGGCGCTTTTGTTAATGCAGTAAATACTACAAAAAGGAACAATCCAAGGAAGAAAAATACCGAACTAATTTCTGGAATACCAATGAACCATTGATCACCTACAGATGATGGCATAATCATATTGAAGAAATCTACGTAATGACCTAATAATATAACCGTTCCAGCCATTACTAATACCCATGAAATTCTCTTAAAATCAGTGTTGATTAAAATTAATAATGGAAATAAGAAGTTCATAGCTACAGCTCCAAAGAATGGGAGATTGTACAATTCAATTCTTGTTACAAAGTAAGTTACTTCTTCAGGAATGTTTGCGTACCAAATTAACATGAATTGGGAAAACCATAAATACGTCCAGAACACACTGAAACCAAACATGAATTTAGCTAAATCATGAATATGGCTTGTATTTACGTGTTCTAAATAACCTTTAGATTTTAAATACAATGTGATTAAACATATTGTAGTAATTCCACTTACAAAGAAACTTGCAAATACATACCAACCAAATAAAGTACTAGACCAATGCGGATCGATAGACATGATCCAATCCCAAGACATTATAGATTCAGAAACGATAAAGAAAACTAAGAACATTGCCGAGATGTTGAAATTCTTTTTGTAGAAACTATTGTCTGAAGCTTCGTCTTGTGCCAAGCAATTCTTTCTAGAAAAATAACGGTAGGCATTCCAACCTAACAAAAAAACTCCTGCTCTAATGATCCAAAATGGGAAGTTCAAATAACCCGATTTATTAGCAATAATTTTATCCGCAGCGACTACCTCTGGATCTAACCAAATGAACAAATGATTAAAGTGTAGTCCGCATAAAATTAGAAGAACAAAAAAGATAACCGAACCTACTGGTAAATAAGCCGTAATACCTTGCATTACTCGGAATAATAACGGAGACCAACCGGCTTGTGCCACTTGTTGGATAGCATAAAAAGCTAAAACTCCTAATGAAATAAGCATAAAAAATATACATGCAACATAAAATGCTGCCCAAGGCTTATTTTGCAATTGGTGCAATACATGTTCTAAATGTTCTTTGTGTTTTTCAGCAGCAACAGCAGAATTCTCTTCAACAGCGTGTGCTTCGTTAGCGTTGCTTCCACCTTCGTGATGTGACTCGGCTGAAAGTAAAGTTTCCACTTCTTGAATGTCTTTTGGTGCAGTTAAAAAACCATAACCTATTCCAAGTGCTCCTAGAAGAATTAGAATTAGAGAGAATGTTTTTAATTTACTTGAAAATGTGTACATATCTATAAAGATGATTTTGTTCTACAATTATAATTCGCTTTTTAGTTTCATTACATAGGTTGCAACTAACCAACGTTCGTGAGCATTCAATTGATTTGCATAAGATCCCATTGAATTTAATCCATACGTTTGAACATGGAAAACACTACCCGTGGTAATTACTCTATCTTTATAACTAGGAACACCTAAAAATTTTCCTTGGGTAACTAATTTTCCTTGTCCGTTTCCACCATTTCCATGGCAAATAGCACAATATATTTCAAAAAGTCCTTTTGCTTTTTCCATATCTTCAGTAGATAATGAGTCTAAAGGAGATTTAAGATTCGCTTTTGCTAAATCATAACCTGCAGTGGAGTTTTCATACTCATACACTTCAAATCCTCTATTTAAAGATCCTTCTGCAGGAAGTTGTCCTTCTTTTCCATTTTTGAAAGCGTCAGACTCTGAGTAAGTATTATAACTTACAGGTTCATACATATTAGGCATGTACTGATAATTTGGTTTTAAATTATCGTGACAAGAAGTTACTAATGCAGACAAACCTAATAAAATGGTAATTTTATATATCGTTTTCATATCCTTTATTAATGCTTTTCTATTACTTTAACTTCTACTGCTCCTGTACTTTTGAAGAAAGAAACTAATTCTTTTTCATTATCGTGAATGGAAACTTCCATTAAAAAATGGTCATCTGTAGTTCTTACATCAGGATTTTCTGCTTCTTTGAATGGCCATAATCTACTTCTCATATAGAAAGTAATAACCATTAAGTGAGCGGCAAAAAATACAGTCATCTCAAACATAATCGGCACGAATGCTGGCATGTTTTGCAAATAACTAAAACTTGGTTTACCACCAATATCTTGTGGCCAATCTTGGATCATAATGAAATTCATCATAGCGGTTGCTACAGAGATTCCAATGCAACCATAAATGAAAGCACAAATTGCTAATCTTGTCGGAGCCAATCCCATTGCTTTATCCAATCCGTGAACTGGAAAAGGGGTGAAAACTTCTTCAATATGATGATGAGCAGCACGTGTTTTCTTTACGGCATCCATCAAGATATCATCGTCGTTATATATAGCGTAAATAACTTTATTACTCATGATGTGAATCTTTATTTGCTTGTCTATCGTTAATATAATTTTGTCCTGTAGCTTTCAATATTGTTTTAACCTCTGCTTGAGCAATTACTGGGAATGTTCTAGCATATAATAAAAATAATACGAAGAAGAATCCTATTGTTCCAATGAAAATTCCAATATCTACGAAAGTAGGAGAAAACATTGTCCATGAAGATGGAAGGTAATCTCTATGTAAAGAAGTTACAATGATCACAAATCTTTCAAACCACATTCCGATGTTTACTACAATAGAGATGATGAAAGAGAACATGATGCTTGTTCTTAATTTTTTGAACCACATGAATTGTGGAGAGAAAACGTTACAAGTCATCATTGACCAATAAGCCCACCAGTAAGGTCCAGTTGCTCTGTTTAAGAAAGCATATTGTTCGTATTCTACACCTGAATACCAAGCGATAAATAACTCTGTAATGTACGCAACCCCTACAATAGAACCTGTAATCATGATTACAATGTTCATTAATTCGATGTGTTGTATAGTGATATAAGCTTCCAAATTAGAAACTTTTCTCATAATAATAAGTAAGGTGTTTACCATTGCAAATCCTGAGAATACCGCTCCTGCAACGAAATAAGGAGGAAAGATTGTGGTATGCCATCCAGGAATTACTGATGTAGCAAAGTCCATCGATACAATAGTATGTACAGAAAGTACCAGTGGAGTTGCTAAACCTGCAAGCACCAAAGAAACTTCTTCGAAACGTTGCCAATCTTTAGCTCTACCGCTCCATCCGAAACTTAAAACTGAATAAATTCTTTTTGTAAAAGGAGTAATTGCTCTGTCTCTTAACATAGCAAAATCAGGTAATAAACCAGTCCACCAGAAAACAGTTGAAACTGATAAATAAGTAGAAATTGCGAATACGTCCCAAAGTAAAGGCGAGTTAAAGTTTACCCATAATGATCCGAATTGGTTTGGAATTGGTAATACCCAATACGCTAACCAAGGGCGCCCCATGTGAATAATTGGGAATAAACCTGCTTGAATTACCGAGAAAATAGTCATTGCTTCTGCAGAACGGTTAATTGCCATTCTCCATCTTTGACGGAATAACAATAATACTGCTGAAATCAAGGTTCCAGCGTGACCGATACCTACCCACCAAACGAAGTTAGTGATATCCCAAGCCCAACCTACTGTTTTGTTTAATCCCCAAGTACCAATACCCGTTGAAATAGTATAAATAATACAACCTATTCCCCAAAGGAAAGCAGCAAGAGCGATTGAAAAAACAATCCACCAGTGTTTATTTGCTTTGCCTTCTACAGGCGCAGCTACGTCTACGGTAACATCGTGATAGGATTTATTTCCTATAACTAAAGGTTTTCTAATACTTGAATCGTGTATATGAGACATATCCTTTTTAATTTTATTAATTTATTTTTACTTATAAAGTTAGAATTGCAAGCAATTTTGCAAGGTTCAAACTTTATGAATTTCTAACTTTTACGTGATAGACTACATTTGGTTTTGTACCAACGTGCTCTAATAAATGATACGATCTTTCGTCTTCCACTAATTTAACTATTGGACTTTCTTTCACATTGATATCTCCAAAAGTCATTGCTCCAGTAGAACAAGCTTTAGAACAAGCAGTTTGGAATTCGCCTTGGGCAACTTCTCTACCTTCGTTTTTAGCTTTCAAAATAGTTGCTTGTGTCATTTGAATACACATAGAACATTTTTCCATAACTCCTCTTGAACGAACGTTTACGTCTGGGTTTAATACCATACGACCTAAATCATCATTCATGTGGTAATCAAACTCATCGTTTTTATTATACAAGAACCAGTTAAAACGACGCACTTTATATGGACAGTTGTTGGCACAATATCTAGTACCTACACATCTGTTGTAAGCCATTTGGTTTTGACCTTGACGACCGTGAGAGGTTGCAGCAACAGGACAAACTGTTTCACAAGGTGCGTGATTACAGTGTGACACATTACTGGTTGGAAAGAAACTTGTGGATTATCCGAAGCTTTTTCCATTTCTCCAAATCCACCTAAAGAACCTTTGTCTCCAAATAGACCGTCGAAATTTTCTTTTTTCTCATTGTCATGGGCGAAAGTATCTTCTGAAGAATAATATCTGTCAATACGCAACCAGTGCATATCGCGACTTCTTCTTACTTCAGATTTTCCAACAACAGGAACGTTGTTTTCTGCGTGACAAGCAATTACACATGCACCACAACCAGTACAAGCATTTAAATCGATAGAAAGGTTAAAGTGATGTCCTACTGAACGATCAAATGAATCCCATAAATCAACTTTTGTTGCGTCTACTTCTTCGTGGTTTAAAGATACTTTTGGTTGTGGATTCCATACCTCAGCTTCTTTAGTGTTGAATATTTCTAATGTAGTTTCTTTGATAATATCACCTCTACCCATTAACGTTTTTTGACCTTGAACACATGCAAATTCATGTACTCCGTCACCTAAAGCTAACTGTGCAGATTGAACATTATTGAAACCATTATATAGAGAGTAAGCATTAATACCTACCATCATTTCTTCTTTCATAGCCGCTTTACGACCGTAACCTAATGCCAAACCGATAGTTCCTTTTGCTTGTCCTGGTTGAACAATTACTGGAACATTTTCTAGTTTTACACCGCCAACAGTTAAGGTAGCATAACTTCCGTTAAGCCCACCGTTAGCAACGATTTCATTAGATAATTTTAATTGATCGGCATCAAATCTAGAAACAGTTACATAGTTATCCCATGATACTCTTGTAATAGGATCCGGTAACTCTTGTAACCAAGGATTATTTGCTTGTTGACCATCACCCAAACCTGTTTTAGTATATAAAACCAATTCGAATCCAGCTCCTTTTTTAGCAGTCGCCAATGCATTTGCTGCAGCAGAATAATTAAATGCGGTTGCAGTTGCTGTTGGAAGAACCGCAGAAACATGAACTCCGTCATGCAATACTTGGTTCCAAGAAACTCCTTCAGTATAAGCAGCAGCATTCGCTTTTAGATAATCATAGAAATTTCCAGCCCCACCATTAAATGAGATTAAGGCGTCTTGAAATTGTTTTGTATTAAATAAAGGACGAATTGTAGGTTGCGTTAATGCGTAAGAACCTTTGGTAATGCTAACATCTCCCCAAGATTCTAAATAATGTGGAACAGCCGCAGCAATTGAAGTGATTGAAGCTGTTTCGTCTTCTTTTAATGAAAAGGCAACAGATGTTTTTACTTTTTTCAAACCTGCAACAAATTCCTTGCTATTTGGTAAAGTGTAAACTGGATTTACTCCGCTCATAATTAAAGTATGAACGCTACCTGCATTCATGTCTTTTACTAATTGAGCAACTTGTTGGTTAGAACCTTTTCTTATTTGTCTCGTTCCGCTTGTTGAGAAAGCTTCACTTGCTAATGTTTGATTAATTGCTAAAACTAATAGCTGAGCGTTTATATCTTGTAATCCAGAAACTAAAACTCCTTTGCTTCCAGCCGCTTTTAATTGTTGTGCTACTTTGGTAACGTCAGCATCAAATTCTTTATCTAATGAAGTGGCTACTGCAGCACCTGTAATTACATTGTATAATTTTACTAATGCTTGTTTTTGATTTGCAACCGACATTGGTAAACGTTTATCAGCAGATGCACCAGACAGAGTCATGTTTGCTTCTAATTGATAATGACGTGACATTTTTCCGTTTTGAGGAATTCTACCTTTTGCATATCCAGCACTGAAATTTCCACCTTGCCAATCTCCTAAGAAATCAGCTCCAACAGAAACTATTAAAGATGCTTTTGAAAAATCATAATTTGCTAAAGCTCTTTCTCCGTATACTGCTTGGAAAGCATCTAAAGCTACTGATTCAGATACTGCGTCATAAACAACATGTTTTGCAGTTGGATTTAGTGCTATAAATTCAGCAATTAATTTTTCAGTTGATGGACTCGCTAATGTATTTGTTAAAACTACTACTTGACCTCCTTTAGCTTTTGCTTCAGCTAAACTAGCTTTAACATTAGCATCTATAGCAGACCAAGTGGCATTTTTACCTGCAATTTTAGGTTCTTTCAAACGCATACTATCATATAATGAAAGTATCGATGCGTGAACTCTAGCATTGGCAACAAAATTTGCTCCAGCAATAGTATTGTTATCGATTTTGATTGGACGACCTTCACGAGTTTTTACTAATAAATTAGCAAAATCATAACCATCAAAGAAAGAGGTTGCATAATAATCTGCAACACCTGGGATGATTTGTTCTGGTTGTAAAACATAAGGAATTGACTTATGAACTGGACCTTCACATGCTGCAAGAGATGCTGCGGCAGTAGTAAATCCAACGTACTTAAGAAAATCTCTTCGAGTTGTTGCTGATGATGATAAAGAGGTTTTATCTCCTAAAAATTCGTCTGTAGGAATTTCTTCAACAAATTCGTTATTTCTAAGCGTATCAACAATAGAACTATTTACGTCTAGTTCTTCAACACTTTTCCAGTATTTTTTGTTTGATGACATATATCTTTTAATGTTTATTCGTTTATTTGGTTAATCGTGAGCTTGCGTTTCGGTTAAACAGTTAACCGATTCAACAAATCAACTAATAATGACATTTTCCGCATTCTAAACCTCCCATTTGAGCGGCTGTAAGCTTGTCAACTCCGTATTTTTTAGAAAGTTCTTCGTGGATTTTTGTATAATATCCATTTCCTTCCATTTTAACTTCTGTTTTTCTGTGACAATTTATACACCATCCCATTGTTAAAGGTGCAAATTGTTTTTGAATTTCATACGTTTGAACTGGACCGTGACATTCTTGACATTCAATTTTGGCAGTCGTTACGTGCTGAGAGTGATTGAAATAAACAAAACTTTGTAAGTTGTGAATTCGCACCCACTTAACTGGTTCTGTTTTTCCTGTATATTTCTGATTTGCTTGATCCCAACCCACTGCTTTGTATAGTTTTTGGATTTCTCCATCGTAGAATGCTTTAGAATATTCTGGTGTAGCTGTAGTATCAGAAACTTCGGCAATATTTTTGTGGCAATTCATACAAATATTTAAAGAAGGAATACCTGCGTTTTTACTAACTCTGGCTGCAGAGTGACAGTATTTACAGTTGATTCCGTTACTTCCAGCGTGAATTCTGTGAGAGTAGTGTATTGGCTGAATTGGCTCATAATTTTGATCTACCCCTACTTGCATTAAGTATCCATAAACAAAATAACCACTTGCTAATAATAAAAATATTGAAGTTACTAAAACTAAGAATTGGTTTTTTGCGAATGCTTTCCAAATTGAAATTGTAGGTTCAGGTTTTTGAATTTCGATGCCATTTGCTTTAGCTACTCTAGTAAGAACCTTGTTTACTAAAAACAACATTACAATTAGCATCAACATTACCACTGCAAGAGCTCCTAAAACTATATTGCTTGAAATTCCATCGCTACTAGTTGCTGTTCCTGGAGGCGCAGCAGACGTACTTGCAGCCATTACTGGTTCTGCTTTAGGCTCAGATGTATAAGCGATAATATTGTCAATATCGGCTGTGGATAATTGAGGGAAGGAAGTCATTACTGAGCCATTGTATTCAGCACTAACTCTTACCGCCTCTGCATCACCAGATTTAATCATTTCCTGACTGTTACGAATCCACTTGTAAAGCCAATCGTTAGTCAATCTTGAAGAAATTCCTCTTAATGCAGGTCCCGTCATTTTAGCATCAAGCTTATGACATGCAGCACAATTAGAATTGAAAAGATCTTTTCCTTTTACAGGATCTCCACCTGTGGCTGCTGGAGCAGCAACTGATGTAGGTGCAGGCGCAGGTGCAGCGGGAGCAGCGGTTTGCGCTAATGAAGTAACTGATAAAGCCAGCATTGCTGCAAAACTGAAAATCAAACTTCTTGAAATCGAATTATGGTTACCCACGTTTTTCATATTATATATACTAAATTTCGACTATTATTAAGCTAAATTTTTTATGTAATAATGACATTAAAAAACTATAGCTCCTTCTAAAATTTGCACAAAAATACGACTTAAGAACTATTCTCAAAACCATTAAATGTACTAAAATATTAATTTATATTAATTCTAAATAACGAAATCAATTTCAAGTATTTTATAAATAGTACATTTGCATAAAAATCACCACTTTATGAAAATTAAAACCTTAAAACACACTTTTAAACTTGCCTTATTTTTTTGTTTTTTTTGCAACAATTTATTTTCACAGGAAGAAAATATAATTGTGTCTCAAAATCCAAAGTTTGAAAATTTACTAAATGAAAAAAGGAAAATTAATGCTTCAATTACAGTAAATGATATTTACAAAATTCAAATCTACAATGGTGACATTGAATCTTCTAAAAAAATTCTAATTGATTTTAAAAAGGAGTTTTTAAACCTTGATGGAACTATAGTTTTTTACACTCCGGCCTATAAAGTTTGGGTGGGGAATTTTAAAACAAGGATTGAAGCCGAGAGAAATCTGTTACTTTTGAAAACGAAATATCCAAATTCCTTAATTATTCAACCGAATAAATAAATAAAAACGTCCCAAGCAATTGGGACGTTTTTATTATAAACTATTTTAGTTTCTTTTTAATAGCTACTTCGTGATACGATTCGATAATATCTCGTTCTTCAATGTCATTGTATCCTTTAATTTGAATACCACAATCATATCCTTTTGCAACGTCTTTCACATCGTCTTTAAATCGTTTCAATGCTAGTAATTCTCCGTCATGAACAACTACACCATCTCTAATAATTCTAATTTTAGAATTCTTAACGATTTTACCATCCATAACCATACTTCCTGCAATTGAACCCACTTTCGAGATTTTGAAA
>Ga0102896_1001016_pt1 | contig 9937 bp, 7 predicted proteins | sample Colrivmet1554A02_FD_78457 | JGI IMG/M metagenome (GOLD analysis project Ga0102896, IMG submission 78457) | Estuarine microbial communities from the Columbia River estuary - metaG 1554A-02 | ecosystem: Environmental > Aquatic > Marine > Intertidal zone > Estuary | place: USA: Columbia River Estuary...
ATATGGAGGCTGATAATAACTATTATATGGAGGCTGATAATAACTATTATATGGAGGCTGATAATAACTATTATATGGAGGCTGATAATAACTATTATATGGAGGCTGATAATAACTATTATATGGTAAAAGTCCAGGTTTAGGAAGTTTATTTTCTGTGGTTGGTGTTGTTGATGTAATAGATATATAGGTCTGTTTACATTTAATTTTTTTAAGTTTTATAATCATTATGATTATATTAATAACTATAAATATATTAATTAATAAATCTTTTACTTTTTTTGTCATTTGATTTGGATAAGATAAAAACGTATCGAAATAATATTGGTTTTTTATTTTGATTTGTTTTAATATAGTTTTTCCAAATATATATTCTTGTTGGTCCACCGTTAAAGTCTGTCCGAGATTATTTAAATATACAATTAATTTGTTATAAATATTTTCTAATTCTGATTCCGTTTTAAAATATTGGTGTGGATTAACTAAAAAATTTGTATATAATTTTTTTAAAGTTATAGAATTCATTAATTATAATATAATATATTATATTATAATATATTATATTATAATATTAATTTTTTTTATATTAATTATTTTTTAATATTTATGACTATTTGTAATTATTAATATTTAAAATCATTTGAATATTAAACATTGTTTGATGATTATAATTAAACAATAAATTACATATTTAGCGGATCTCAATCTTGTATATCGTATCAGTTAGCCTGTCAAGCATTGTAGAACTTCTTGATAGTAGTGCTGATCTGGTGATAGAGCAGCTTACGATTAGTAACTGCTCTTTATCTCTGCCTGATCTGCAAAATAGTTTTTGCCATCAAAGTTGCACGGTTATAGTTGCCAGGACCACTAAAATTGCTGACCATCAAAATTATCAGGGCACTAAAGTTGCTAGGACTACCGAAGTTGTTCAGAACACCGAAGTTGCTAGGACTACTGAAGTTGCTCTGGTTGAAGCGACTTTGTTTACTACCATGTTGCTGAAGCCGGTTTTGCGACCGATGCAGCTGGTGCTGGCAGCATAGAAGGCACTGTATCAAAATCTCAAATATTAAAATTTATCTGTGATTGTAATAAAATAAAAGAATCATTTGATCAAAAAATATTGATTTTAGAACAAATATAGTAAATAAATTAAATATAAATAGTAATTTATCATATCTAGATTATTTTAATTAATACCTACTGATATTATAATTAGTTCTTAAGCATCTAATTGTCATCTCTATTATCACTCCGCCATCACGATAAACAGTTGCTCTTTTAAGAGTAAGAGTTTTATTACTGTAAACTACAAAAGCTAATACATCACTTATTGCTAAAGCACAAATGACAGATAGTCAGTTACTATAGTAGCTATCAGAATCTTTTATTTCTATTTTATTGTGCATTATCAATAGATTAGTACTCGACTCTTATGATTTATATATACATTATTTTTGAAGATTTATTCTAAAACAACCAATCTATGGTTATTTTAGAATAAATTATATTGATTTGACCTATTCCATTTATCACGGTGGCTTGCCATAATGGAATAGTTGCACTATCATCAATAGTTATAGCTATAATACCTTTTTTTGACTTCTTTAGAATATGTATCTATAGCTTTTTAAAGCATTGGAACTTTTTTTATATTTATATTTATATTAACTAATCAAATTAGGATTATTTCCTGAATTTTAACAAATTATATTTGATATATCAATAGGAGTACTTATATAATATATTATAATATTTATTTTTGTTTAAAATTATAAATATATTCAATTAATTGTTCTATTTGTTCTATAATATTTTTGTAATACTAAATATAAATAGGTAAATATATTTTGTTTCCCTTTAAGTTTATAAAATTTATAAAATTTATACAAAGATAATAATAATACTATTATAGTTATTAACCATATAAATTTATTCCATTTTAACTCCGATATATTATATACTGGTTTAATGAATTGATAAGTAATTGTTTGAGATATTTTAATATTTCTTAATTTTGCTTCTAAAATATTAAGTGAACATAAATCAGAATTCATATACCAATGAAATAGCAAACATATACATGAAACTATATGTAATAGTAAAATTAACGGGTTTGATGTAAAAGGCCCATAAATTATAAATAAAATTAGTAATAGATGTGACAAATAAACTATATTTGCAAGGAAAATATTACTTTTCATATTTATATTATATCATGTGATATATATAATATAATAATTTAAAGCTTATAAAAACAACTTCCAATTCTGGCTTTGATGGTCACTTCTAAAATAGGTGATCCTAATATACCTAAACTAATTATAGCTGATATAGATACGCTAAATTGAAAAACAAAGCTTTTAATTTAGCATTAAATTATAGCTTTTATTTAATAGAACCAGAAATAGCTGATGATGCAATAGAAGATACCCCTGGTGATTTAGATTTAGCAGCTTAGTCTATAGTCACTTGAGCATTTGCGATAGCTTTTCCTAAATTTGTACTAGTTTTTGTAAAGCTTGTTGATTAATATTTAAAAATAAAAAGGTATAGGTTTTACCTAATTCTTCAATATAATCTTTATAATTACAATTTTATTGTTTACAAATTTTAGGACTATCTACTATAATATTCTCTAAATGTATTTTGAGAATTAAAATTATTTTGTAAACATTGTTAGCTATTATTAAAATTAAAATTATTTTTTATAGCATTAGTAATTTTAGTCAATTTTTTGCTACTACATTATTTAATCTTACATCTTCTACTTTAGCTTAAGTATTATTTAATTTTATCATTTATTTTATTAATAATATCAGTATAATTCTTTGAATTAGTCAAACATGAAAAATTAGGAGCTTGAATTGAAATTTGATTAATTTTATCAAATTTAATGCATGTATTTATATTTTCTATTTGTATAGTATTTATGAATTATTCTAAGAACATGTTTGACTATTATTTATAAGGACATTTGCAATACTAGAATTAGTAATTTTATTCATATTTATTGATTCTGATTTGTCTAAATCTAGGTAATACTAAGAGAGTCTTATATTATTATTTATATATCATTTTTTTTATAATATTATAAAAAAATGTTTATTTAATAGTATAATGAGTGAATTAAATTGTAATTCTGTACAAAAAAAGACAAAGTTATCAAATCCTTTGAGTTTATTAATGACAAAAACTTCGCTTTCATCTTTTTCTCTAGAATCTATACAGATGGATATGAACATTGTACCATCTGAAATACAAAACTTGTCAAATCTTATTTGGAATCGTATTCCAATGTATTCAATACCATTTGAAGTTATATTTGGTGCATTACCTGAAATTGATATCGCATGGAAACCATATGTTATTTTACGTGATAAAAGTTCAATATTTGTTACTAATTGGGATATCGAACCAAGTTATCTCCTTATACGTATTATTAATATGTATAATAATTTTAATCAATCACTCTTATATGTAGCTTGTAGACGATGTTATTATGAATTTATACAAGTCGCATTAAAAATAGATGGAATTAATAAAAATATTTTAAATGGAGATAAGAGTAATCCAACCATGGGATTTACATGGGCTTTAGCATCGGGTGAATCAAAAAAATTTCCATATTCAGATATAAATAAAACTTTTATGTTGTTAATTAAAAATGGATTCGATTTTAAATATTTAAATACTAAAGGCGAAACTCCTTTTGATTTTTTAAATAAAAAAGAAAATAAAATTCTTTTATTACCAGATCTAGAAAAATATTTAAGCGAATTACGTGATAATTATTTAAAATTAGAATCATTTATTGATGAATTAAAAAAATAAATTTTAAAAATAGTATGATATATATTATTTTTAAATGAAATCAATACTAATAACAAGGGAAAAATATATATTATTTAATTTATTATTTACATAATAAATATTTTTCAACATACCAATCTAAATTAAACTAAATATTATTAATAGATATAAATAACACTATACAAATATATAATATTAATAGAAAAAATAATTAATGATAAATACATTAGATATCAATTTTAATTGTCATAATTATAAATAGTAAATGTTTAAAATATTATTTCATTAATATCTGATATTGATAAGATAAAATCTTGTAAATTAATATCTAATAATTTATAAAATTGCGGTAATGATATTATATTATGAATATCTTTAATTACATTATTAATTATAGTTATATCCATATCAATTTTATTTGATTGTATTATATTTATAAAATTTTGATAACTTATATTTTTAGTAATTAATCCTGCTTCTTCCATAAATATTTTGTAACTTGTTAATTGATAGATGTTATCTATTAATTTTTGCCGTTTATCATTTGATAATTGTTTAACTAAATTAATATCTGGTTGGAAAGTTTTTTTAGATTGTTTTTTAGCTTCATAATGATAATCACCTATTTGAATAATTTTTACGATTGGTTTTAAATCACAATTATCACCAAAAACTAATTTATATTGACCTCCATTTCTAATATATAATTTTATACATATATTAAATTGATTAGTTAAAAATTTAAATGTATTTTTATATTTATCAAAAGCATCTTCATTCCAAGTTGTAAAACCCTTGAATTCAAACATCTCGTCATCCTCATTAACGTATAAATTAGAGGAAATACGATTATCATTTAATAGAGCTTTTAGCTTAATAACTAATGTATCTCTTTCATTATATGTTTCATTTATAATTTTATAATCATTTATTGTTTTTAGAATTCTCTTTGTTTCTTCAGTATTAATATCTATTAATGAATCTATTAATGATATCCAAAAACATTGGTTGGACATTAATTGATTTATACTACCACTATTTGGTATAGTATCTTTATCATTAGATATCAAATTGAATTTTGCTAAGTCACTTGTTGAACTATCACCCTTTAAAACTAAATTATCATGATGTAATAATTTCTGAGAGATTATATCAGATTGATTCTTTGTATTTAATAGAGAATTGAAATGTTGTCTATTAAATATAGGTATAGAAGGTTTTGTTTTAGGTATAGATGGTTTTATTATAGGTAAAGATTTTATTATAGGTAAAGGTTTCAATAAAGGTTTTATTATAGGTAAAGGTTTTAATAAAGGTTTTGTTATGAGGATAGGGTTTAATAAAGGTTTTATTATAGGTAAAGGTTTTACTAAAGGTTTTAATGAAGGTTTTGATAGAGGTGACGGTTTTGTTATAGGTAAAGGTTTTAATGAAGGTTTTGATAGAGTTGACGGTTTTGTTATAGGTAAAGGTTTTAATGAAGGTTTTGATAGTGGGGACGGTTTTAATGAAGGTTTTGATAGTGGAGACGGTTTTGTTATAGGTAAAGGTTTAATTATCTTATTTATCTGGTTACTTGAAGATTCTGTAGTAGATTGTAATACCCCTCCGTTTTGTTTTTTTAAAATATTATATTTGGAATAATATTTTATATATTTATATTTAAAATAGATTTCATTTTGCATCTATTATTATAGATATATAAATTAATAATTATAATTTGAATTCTTTTGTTAGTAAAAAACTTTTATGTTTAAATACATTAAATTGCTTTCTTATTAAGTATAAACTAGTTAATAAAGTTCAGTCACAAGGAATTTGGATATACATCTGTTAGACATATCTCGAATAATTTTATAGGTTTTGGTCAGAGTCCTGTACATAGGACAATTTATTGAATTCATGTTCTTTTGGTAATTCTATCTCTCACTGAAGGATTACTCTAAAGTGAAAAGCTTATAATGTTAAATTATCTATAAGCTAAATAATTTAACAATAATGTAATAAATAATTATAATTAGATAACTATAATTTTATAATAATAGGTATTAATGAGAATTAAATTTATAAAATAAAAGCTCTAATTTTATTCTATGGTAAAAGATATATTTTCATATGTCTAAACAAATTATTATTTAATTTTTAAAATTAATAATAGAATGATAATAAATACTAATATAGTTAAACTAACTATTAAAAAATAGTTATAATATGATTCTAATAGGAAATTATTTTGATCTTCTATATCATTTTTATCACTAATAAATGGAAAATTTTTATATACAATTATGCGTGTAGTGGATAATAATGAAAATAATTATTAATATTGATTCGTCATTATAAATAGGTTCATATTTTAAGATTACTATCAAATTTTTGGTTTAATATTATTTAAAGTTTCACTAAAAAAATGGTCTGGAAATACATTTGATATAGGAAGTATTGTAAGGAATATAAGCTTTTAATTATTTGTTCATATCATAATTCTTAACTAATTTCATTCTTGTTTGATTATCAAAATGTTCAACACCAACTAAATTTTCAATAAAAGCATCTTTCATAAAATCTTGAGTAATATTATTATCTGCATCTAGATACAAAATACAATCTGTATCATGCATTATATTTAAATTAATTATTTTAAGAATAGATATAAATTTAGATAAAGGATTTTTATCAGTAAAAGATTAATTATAATTTTGTAGGTTTTTTATTTTCATACGTAGTTTGATAGTGGAAGACAAATTTACTAACTAATCTTATACCTAGGTTAAAATAATTATTAGTACATAATATATAACAAGATAAATTAACTCAATTAAATTATAAAAATTTATAATTTAATTTGAGTTTGCACAAGCACGATATCATTTGTGTCTTTGTATGTCAGAAACACTTTTAGATCTAGATCACTGCTAAGTCTCCAATGCTGCATTGTCCTTCAGTTTCTTAGTTACTAGCTGTTCCATCTCCTGCATAGATAAAGATACATAGGGTCGAACGAGTTTGATCTTGATTGGGACCTTGGTTGGGATTTTGATTAGCGATGACAGAGATGGCATTTTCATTGCTGGCTTCACAAAAACTGGTGCACTGTGGTCAAACCAGCAGTTGGTCTTATGAGGACATATTTGACCTTGAACAGCATTAGGACAGAGCTTCTTGATGATAAGGATCTGCAGATTGGGTCGCTGGTTGGGATGCACGCAACGGCATTTATTAATCCAGTTTGGTTTTTTGATATGAATGATGTTGAAGATGCAGGCAGCGGTCTGACCATAGGCAAAAACATCAGCAGCAAGACTGTAGACGTCTTTTTCAATTTCAGGAGCGCAGAATCCAGGAGTTCCCTGACAACCACGAAGGGTTTTATTTTCCGAAAGTGTAGTCGCAAGTCCAAAATCACAGATTTTGGCTCGTGTGCGATTAATTAAAGTTCTTGGCTTCACTAAGATGTTCAATGGCTTAATGTCGCAATGCATGATGTTTTTTTGATGTAGGTATACAATACCACAACGCGCATCGTCCAGGAGAGCTATAATTTCAGGTGTGCAGGCATCACTATTGATCACAAACTTGTCTAGCGTTCCTTCTGAACATAGTTCAGTCACAAGCATATAGCAGACAGATCTGTAGTAGACTGCACCTACTAGCTTGATAATGTACTCTGAATCTTGCGCTCGAGCAAGGTGGTGCAACTCCAATTGGAACTGTGCAAATGCATTCTTGTTGGGGTGCAAAAGTTGCTTGACGGCTACGTCTTGCCCATCAAGCTGGGCTTGGATGACACATCCAAAGCCGCCTTCGCCAAGCTCATGCTCAAAGACTAACTGCTCTGAGGTTAGAGAGCGCACAGTAGGGGTTATAAAACGATTTTCCATTGTGCTTTGGGTCGCTTAGGGTCGCTTAGGTTTGCTTAGGGTTGCTTAGGGTCGCTTAGGGTCGCTTAGGGGCGCTTAGGGTCGCTTAGGGTCGCTTGAGCCAAATTGGCTACGGTACCAGATTTTCCTCTTAAAATTTGTATTAAAAAAAAATTTCAATTTTTTATGATATTCTATATATTAATAAATCGCGCCGATAATTTTTGAATTATTTGATCTTTATCATGACATATAAATAAATTACAATAATTATTAGGAATTAAAGGATTATCTAAATTTAATCTTTTATAATAATAATCATTAATGGAAATATGGATTTTTATATTATTAGTAGAAATATTATTATGAATATAAGTAAAAGATCTTCCACTGTCATAATATATTACAATATCACTGTACATTGTAATATATGTATAAAAATATATATTAGTACATAGATTATCTTCAGTTAAATTAAAGTATTTATTACAATCAATAATATTATTTGTTTCATGTGAACTTAATTTTTCCGATAATTTTGGAATCAATATCTTATAGTTTAATTTTTCTAAATGTAAAATTATATCATCATGTTCATCCATTGATTTCAATGGAAATCCTTGCCCTGATTCAGGCATATAGTTATAATAAAATAATATTTTTTTATCTTTATGAGCATCTTTGAATTCTATAATTTTATCAATGTTAATATTTGGCAATCTTGGTAATTTGAGTTCTATATCATATTTTAAATTTATTTTTAATTCTTGATTAATTGTATCAATACAATTATAATACCTTTTGGTTAAAGAAACTAAATCAGAATCAGGAACATGATTATTAACTACATAAGCTCCTGCCCAAGTATTAATAATTAGTATATTATTAATAGGTATATAAAAATATGGCAATACATTATTATGAGAAATATATACCAATAAAATATGATCTATATTTTCAAGGATTTTCAAATTAAGTATTTCTTTAAAAATTATATAATTAAATTTACAATACAGAAAAAAATTATGATCTTTATTATTTCGTACAATATTTTCAATAAAAGGTTGTGAAAAATGTGTATCACCAATATTATATAAATTAACAAATAATATATTCATATAATTCTATATTAAATTAACCTTTAACTTAAATTTATACATTCTTTTAATATTTGTAATTTAATAAACGTATTTTCTTTTATTGATTTTCATTTTTATGAAAATTATTTTCTTTATTATTGATTTCTTCAATCATATTAACTATTTTTTTCTGATCTTCTAATGAATGGACTAATAATTTAACTTAATGTTGTTTTGTTTAATGATTTTCTAATTTGACTATTAAACAATTGTTTTCGTTTATCGTAATCAGTATATTTTAAAATATAATAAAAATATTATTAAAAAATGCAATAACCCATGATAGAAATAATGGAAAAACAAATTAAGAAAAATAAATATTTTATTAGTTATTATGATAGTTTAAAACAAATGAATAAAATAATAGATCATTTATTAAAATTTTTGTTAATTACATCAAAATACAGATTTATACTTGTTTATATCAAATTTTATAATTAATTAATTGCTTTATACAAATAACATACATCTAACAAAAATTATTTATATTATCTAATAGATTATTCGCTTGATTTAAATTGTATAATGCATTAGTAAGATGGCGATGATTATCTTCACAATTTACATTATTGCTATTATAGTTATAAACATTTATTTTATTGATAATATCAATATACTTTAATAGAGCATTACATTGAGCTTTTTTGTAAATTAGATCATATCTTTTTCTTTATGTTCATACTCTTTATCTAGGTCATTAATAATAATCATAAAATTATTAATAACTAGTTTCAAAGCAGCATTTTAATTAAAATTTGTATAGTCTGTCATTATTTAATTATTATAAATTTATAATAATTAAATAATTAATTTTCATTTTATTTACTATTTCAATTAATATTTAACTTTAATATTATTTTAATTAGTATTTTGTTGAAATGACTCAAATAATTTATCTAGTTGTTTTTGATATTCTTTTTTATTATTTTCTAAAGCTTCTTTCATATTATCAACTTCATCAAATAATTCTTGTAATTTATATTTATTCATAATAGATGGTTTAAGGACATTAATATTAAATTTTGCTAAAATTTCTTTAGATGTTCCTTTAATAGTTGAACCATTCATTTGATCACTAAACCATATAACATTATTTTTAACATAATAATATAAATATCTAGC
>Ga0102896_1001022_pt1 | contig 9913 bp, 8 predicted proteins | sample Colrivmet1554A02_FD_78457 | JGI IMG/M metagenome (GOLD analysis project Ga0102896, IMG submission 78457) | Estuarine microbial communities from the Columbia River estuary - metaG 1554A-02 | ecosystem: Environmental > Aquatic > Marine > Intertidal zone > Estuary | place: USA: Columbia River Estuary...
AGCTTCTAGCGACACAGTGGCTTTGGCAATACAATAACGAGCGACCTAACACGGCCATTGGCGGTGTGCCGCCAAGGCAGTTAATGGCGGCGGGTTAATCCTCTACTGAAGAGCTCGATTATTTTTCGGGGGGATTACAGTTTGAGCCATGCAGTATTTGAAAAATCATTTGGCCATTAGGTCTTTAAAAAAATTACCCTGCGCCCTTCAGTGGCGGTATTTTAAGCATCTGTGCTAGCGGCATCGACATGACAATCACAGCGGAAAAAATGATAAAACACAGACCGTAACTACCCGACTGATCAGAGAGGTAGCCAGCTAAGCTATAACCTGGTATCACGATCAAGACAATCAGGGGCATCATTAGTCCCATGACGCGTCCATAACTCGCGGTGCCAAAAATGGCCGCCAAAAGGGCTCCCCAGACTGGCAACATACCACCGGTAGATAAGCCGAGAATCCCCATAGCAATACATATCACCCAGTAAGATGGACCAGCTGCCAGTAGTAAAAGGCCGACTATTACGGCGAGCTGTGTCACTGATAAGGCGAGTTTTAAGCTGACTTTGTCGGTCGCATAACCAAATGCTAGTTTCCCGACGAAGCCTGAAATGGCAATAATCATTATCGCTTGTGCGGCTATGGATTCTCCAAAACCCTGGCCCGAGAGATAAGGTGTTAGGTTAGCAAGCAGCGCGCTGTAGGTACTGAGTAAAAAGGCTACACTGATGCCCACGATCCAATAACTCGAATTCTTAATAATTTGTTGTAGGCTGTAGTCACTCTGTACGCTATTTGTTTCTAATATGTCATTCTCGCCGCGATCATTATTTTGTCCGCTGCTGTTGGGTTGTTGTTGCACGGTGAAATCACGCATAACAAAGAACAGGTAAGGAAGAAGAATAAACAGCACGCCATAAGAAAGATTTTGCAGAGCGCTGCGCCAATCGCCATCGTCTGCCAGCCAAAGCACAAATAAGGCGGGCAGTAATATACCGCCCAGTGACGAACCTGTGGCCGCTATACCCAGAGCCTTACCTCTATTCACGGTAAACCAACGAGAAATTATCGCCGATCCACACAATGGGCCTAATAAGAAATTGCTTGTACCCATCACTATGCAAAATAAAAGAGTAAATTGAAACAGCGATTGAGTCATTGACAGGGCGAATAGGCCGCCGCCAAAAATAACTGCCCCGGAAACCATTAACCAGCGAATGGGATATTTATCTGCCATAACGCCAACCACAGGAGCAAGAAAAAGCCCCAACATAGCGGTTAAGCTCATGCTGTACATCACTTCTGAACGAGATGCTTCAAAGCTGACTTGCAAGGGGAGTACCAAGAGACTGAAAACATAGGTAAAAAACCCCACCACGGTGAGCTGAGCAAGAAGTGCTCCGCTAACAACAAACCAACCGTAATACATAATTCACCTTTATTTAGTCAATGGATATTTTTCTGCGTATTGCTGTGCCCTGCCAAACGCTTTCTAAACGCTATTAAACTGGTCAGCCAGCTAAAACGCTAACTTTAATTTCTTCTACGGCTTTGCGCCATAGTACAGCTGTACGATTCCCTGACAGGACTATTCTCGTTAGACTTTTTTAGTGAGTAAAATTTATTGATAGGGATGACTTGCCGATCATGGCTTACGAGACGCTTCAAGATATTGAAAATTGTATGGATAACGGCTGGAGCGATGGCTTGCCGGTGATACCTCCATACGGTTCTTTGGTCGACGAAATGCTATCCGCAATGGGCTGGCAGGCCACTGATGTAATAGGCGAGATTGCCGATCAAAATATTATTGTGCGGGCCGAAAAGGCGGCTGCCACGGCCGTCATGGCAGGCTGTAAAACGCAATATGGGCCACTACTGAGAAGCTTGTCAAAGGCCTTGCTCGACCCCAAATTTAATCTAGGCGGGGTTGAAGTCACTACAGGTGGCGCAGCTGTCTTAGTGATTGTCAGTGGGCCTATTGTCGAGCAGTTAGGCTTTGAGCATAGCGCCAATGCGCTTGGCGCTAATAATCGAGCCAATGCCACGGTTGGACGGTTTGCTCAGATGATGCGTCACTTTTGTGGTAGTGGCGGTGGCGTACTCACATCTCATGGCACAGTGGGTCATCCCGGCAGACTGAGCTTTTGTATTGCTGAGCACCCCGCGACTGAATGGGGGCCATATCATACTCAATACGGATTGCCTTCCACTGCCTCTGCAGTATCAATCATGTCGGCAGAAGGCCCCAACTCTTGCAACAACCACTACGGTGAAACCGGCGCCAGCATCCTCGATACTATCGGTGACTGCATGAATCACTATGGGCAGACAGCTTGGTATTACCGTTCCGGTGGTTTTGTTGTGGTTATTCCGCCGGACCATATGGCCTTAGTTAAAGAGCAGTTTTCCCGAGAGCAGGCGGCGCAGTATATTTATGACAATGCCCGGCGCCAAACTGATGATCTAATCAAAGCTGGCCGCATCCCCAAAGATCCAATTGCCTACGCAGACGTTGAAGAGCACAGCCTGCGGTCGCCGTTGAAAAATTTAGAGCAGCTGTCTTTTATTGAGTGCGGCGCTGAAGGTGGTCGATTCTCAGCAGTGATACCGCGCTGGGTTGGCAGCCAGCAGGTGGTCTGTATAGCCATAGAAGAAATTAGAAAATAGAACAAAAAGATAACAACGAGGTTAGCTATGACGGAAAAAACAAACCCATTGGGCACTCTAACACTGCCGATTGCGCAGTTGATTAGCTGTGGTGATATTAGCTGTGAGCTATTGGTAGATCCCATACCAAGGCCAGCACCCGAACCTATCACCGTGAGGCTCAAGCCCAAGCAGTCGCGAGTGGTTTTGATCGATCACCATAAGCCCAACTCCATGACGATTCTTAAATTGACTCAAACTATTCTGCGCCAGCGGGGAGTCGAGGTTAATGATGAAATTCTGGTCAAGGACGATGCCAGTCGGCCCATGACAGCAGCTATGCTCGACTCGCTCTCCCAGGAGGGGGGGCTGGTTCTCTGCGGCATATCCGACTGAGGCAGTTGTTCGTCGGGCAGTTCGCTTGACTCTATAGCACTACAGCGAATCGGCGTTGCCGGTTTCGCCATTTTGACCGAGCCCTTTGGGGGGCAGATCGATCGGGCAATGGTTTATCAACCTTCGAATATTCCGTTACCAGCGATTGTTATTAATCATCCGACCCAGATGGTTGAGGATAATATTTTGTATCAGCGCGCTGAACAGATAGCTGATGCGGCACAGCGTTTATTAAACAACGAGAGTCCCTAATGACAAAGATTACTGAAACTGGATCCGGCCCTGGTGATCAAGCTAAAAAGCAGGCTTTATCTATTCTGGGTAGCGGCGTTTATTTACCCCCAGCAAGACCGGTTCGGGAGATTGTTGCTGAGGCGGGTAGTGCCGACACCAGTATTTATGAAGGCTGGAATAATGTCTGTCATGCCCTTAAAGATGACCACCCAAGCAGCATGGGCGGCAAGGCACTTAAAGCGGCCCTAGCGGATGCTGGTGTTGATCCCGCTGAGGTTAAATTAGTTATTTTTGCAGGAATGTCCCGGGACTATTTACCCTCTTGGTCGGTGTCCGCGGAGTTGATAACCATTGCCGGCATGAGCAGTGACTGTAACTGTATTGATCTCACCGTTGGCTGCATGGGTGCTCTCACTGCACTGGATATGGCTCAGGGCTGGCTGGCCCTGCGTGGCGGCGGTGTCGCCGCAGTGGTCGCCGCCGAGCGATGGTCTTATACAGTGGATCACAGCGCCAGCGAAAGCTATGGTCTCTGGGCGCACGCGGACGGCGGCGCAGCAACTATTGTTGGCATGAGTACAGATCACAGAGCCAAAGGTCTGTTTTATGGCGCTGAATTTGTCAGCCAAAGTGACCTCAATGGCGCTGTGCTGGTGGAGTACGGTGGCACGCGCAAACCCACAGCACCCGAAGGCACAACCCCCTTTGAGCGCAAGTTTGTGGGTGTCGATGGTGTCGATATGAGAGAGCGATATGCACTCGGCTATCAAAGCAGTTATCAAGCTTTGAAAAAGCGCTTTGGTGTTGTGCCTAACCATGCACTTTGTAACCAAACATCCAATCTGTTTATGCTGCTGATCGCCAGTGTAATTGAAATACCCATAGACAACTTTACGATCACCGGGCATGACACTGGGCATGTAGGCTCTGCCGATATATTGATTGTGCTGGACAAATTACTTAAGTCTAGCGGTTGCAACGAACCTTATTTGATGGCCGGCAGTACGCCCTATGCCTTCGGTTCGGGCCTGTTGATGCCTGCAGACTAGACGCCCTTTGCTAAAGCCCACTGTGAACATTCTAGGCGCTAAGATGAGAGACTTATGAATCGAATTGCCACGGCCAATAATTTGAAGCGACGCCTGCCTTCTGTCAACGCCGTACTGCAAAAAATGGCTGACGCGATCCATTTACGCGGTCACTCAGAAGTGAGCAAGGTTGTTGGCATATGCATAGATGGGCTGCGTCAGGACATTACTCAGGGTGCTAACCCCGAGATAAGTATCGATAGAATTAAAGCCGCTAGCATTGTACATCTTGAGGAAAAAAACCAGCCATCTCTCAAGCCTGTAATCAATCTCACCGGCACTGTTTTACACACTAACTTGGGGCGTGCAGTATTACCTCAGGAGGCCCTAGATGCCGTGGTCAGAGTGGCCGGAGCTCCGAGCAATCTAGAGTTTGACCTTGCACAGGGCGGTCGTGGCGAGCGCGATAGCCACATAGAAGGGTTGATATGTGAACTGACCGGAGCTGAGGCAGCCACGGTGGTTAACAACAACGCCGCTGCGGTATTACTGACCTTAAATACACTTGCCAACCAGCGTGAGGTGCCAGTTTCTCGAGGGGAATTGGTTGAGATTGGCGGCTCGTTTCGCATACCTGAAGTGATGCTAGGCTCCGGCTGTAAGCTTGTGGAAATCGGTGCCACCAACCGCACCCACCTGAAAGATTATGCCGAGGCGATCGGTGTCAACACCGGCCTACTATTAAAAGTGCACACCAGTAACTATCGCATAGAAGGCTTTACAGAGTCCGTATCAGAGATTGATCTGGCGGAATTAGCCCAACAGCATCAGTTGCCACTGGTCGCGGATTTAGGCAGTGGCAGCCTGATTGATTTTGCCGCCTTGGGCCTGCCCCATGAGGCTACGGCGGCGGAGTCGATCGCCAATGGCGTCGATATCATTACCTTTAGTGGCGATAAACTATTGGGTGGTCCCCAGTGTGGGATTATTGCTGGCCGCAAAGAGCTGGTGGATCAGATACGTAAGAACCCCCTAAAGCGCGCCTTGAGACTGGACAAAATGACGCTGGCAGCACTGGCTGAAGTGTTAAAGTTGTATCGCGATCCGGTTAGTTTAATAAACAAACTCCCCACTCTGCGCTACCTTACGCGGCCCCTAGTGGATATGCAGCAGCAGGCCCAGCGCCTAGTGCCAGAAGTGCAGGCGGCACTTTCCAAGACCTTTCATGTAGCCAGTAAAACCGGCTACAGTCAGATTGGCAGTGGCGCATTGCCGATTGAAACCCTCGAAAGCATCGTGCTGTCTATAGCGCCCACAGCGCCCAACGACAGTGCCATACGTGAATTGTCCGAAGCCTTGCGGGCATTGCCCTGTCCCATTATCGGACGTATCCACAAGGGTCAATTGCTTCTCGATTTACGCTGTCTAGACGATGAAGACAATTTTCTGCAACAGCTTCAACTGCTCGCCGGCGCCTAGAGTGATCGTTGCTACAGCCGGTCATGTGGATCATGGCAAGACATCACTGGTTAAACAGTTAACCGGAGTGGATACGGATCGGCTGGAAGAGGAAAAGCGCAGAGGACTATCGATCAATCTAGGCTTTGCCTATCGCAAAGTTGATGACCACATCAGCATCGGATTCATTGATATGCCCGGCCACAAAGGTTTTATCAACACCATGATCTCTGGGGTTAGTGGTATTGATATAGGCATGTTAGTGATTGCCGCCGACGATGGGCTTATGCCTCAGACCCTAGAGCACTTGCAGGTCATGGTTATGCTTGGGGTTAAACAGATAATGGTGGTCATTACTAAAATAGACGCTGTCGATCGAGGCGCCATTGATACTCTGCGGTGCAGTTCAATTAAGCTATTGCCCCAGAGCCCAATATTTGAAGTGTCGAGTAAGGCTGAGGGGCGCGCCAGTGGGATTAAGGCACTGCAAGAGTATCTAGATAATCAGGCCAGGGTGCTAGAGCCGAGAAACTCACAGGGCTTGTTCAGGATGTCCATCGATCGTGCCTTCACCCTTAAGGGAATAGGTTTGCTCGTCACCGGTACAGTGGCCGCCGGCACCGTAAAGGTTGGCGACAGCCTGCGTCTGCTGGCAACATCGGGCGCTTCATCAACTGTGCGAGTGCGCAGTCTCAACGCCAATAATCAAGTGGCCGAGGAGGGCATGGCTGGCCAGCGTTGTTCGTTTAATCTTGTTGGTGACTTTGATAAACAGTCGGTTGAACGCGGTGATTATTTATCGGCAATCCAGTGTATTGAGCCCAGTGATCGATTTGATGGGCGCATAGAGATAGCGGCGGATATTAGCTTCCCGATCAAGCATATGATGCCGGTTAAAATATATTTGGGTGCCAGACACGTAGCGGGCAAAATATTTATTCTCAAAACAGCACCCACAGCAGAAAACAGTGGAGAGCGAAAATTAATCGGGGCTGATAATGCACTGGTGCAAATTGTCTTAAAGCAGGCTCTGGTGGTTTGCCATGGAGATCGATTTTTAATCCGCGATGATAGTGAGAGCATTAATCTGGGTGGCGGAATAGTGTTGGTACCGCAAGCCCAACCATGGCGCAGAGGTCAATTCATGCGTCTGGAATCCCTGAGGGCTATGGAGCAGGACGACCCATCAGCGGTGCTAGTAAAAATTATTTTAGAGACTCAGGAACCCATAGATTTCTCTCGGTTTATAGGCAGTTGGAATATGACTGCACGGCAGGGTGAAGCCTGCCTGCTAAATCCGCAGTTACAGCAGTGCTCAGAAATGATTCAACTGGATGGGCGCAAGTACCTAGTTTCAAAAGAGGGATTGGATAATGAAAAGCGCCAGCTCTGTGAGCATTTGCAGTGCCTGCATCATGATCACCCAATGGCCGCAGGGGTGTTGGCGGCTGACTTAGCTGAGCACCTCAAGACTGATATCAATCTACTTTTCAGACTTGTCTTGAGTGACTTGATAAAAGACGCCCGGGTCTTTGTGAATAATGGGCTTTTAAGCTTGGCTGGCCATCGGCCGACCCTATCTTCCCAGGTTCAACAGCGCTGGTTTTTATTCAGTAATATATTGCGTAAAGGGGGATTTCAGGTTCCACTGCTATCAGAGATCGAAAAAGAGACTGGGCTAACCGGCGAACAGTTGTCGGCATTGATAATACCGGCACTGAAAAGTGGGGATCTTATTCAGTTGAGTCAAAAACGGTATATGCTCGCTGAAACGAGAGAGGCCATTAAAACAGCCATAATTGAACTGGCGAAGGACAGCCAATGTTTTACGGTTATTCACGCAAAGGCTCAGTTGGGGCTCGGCAGAGGTCTGACAATAGAGATTCTAGAATACCTCGATTCAGTTCAGTTTACTCGCAGACACAATGATGGAAGAGAACTATTTTCTAAAGGGCGTTTTTCTTGAGCAGCAGCTTAAGTGAGTAGGTGTTTTTTCTGATAATGGAAGGGCGACATCCCCGGTGGGATGCCTGGTTTTCAAAACCAATGAGACGCTGATAAAGTGTTTGGTGGGTTCGACTCCTACCCCTTCCGCCATTTTCTTTTTTGATCGCGCCGACAATTTATAACCCGAGGTTTTTTGTGTCTACAGATAAACTGGTTCAGTCGCATCCCCTCAGTGAGGCTATCTATGAAGGGGTTTTGGAAACACCTCCATGGCATAGTCTGCTGAAATTACTTGAGCGGTATGTCGCAACCAAAAGCGCATCACTGGTAATTCGCCGCCCCACAGAAGAGGGTCCCGGATCAACAATAACGCTCTTTGATAACCAAGACGCGCTGCTGGATTTTCAAACCAATAGTTACAAAGATTCGCCTTTTGCTGAGTTGCCAGAAGACCGCGTATTTTGCCTAAACGATCGAGTCACCCAGCGTGAACTGGAAAATTTGGACCATTATAAGTATTTTTTAAAAGTCTATGATGTCACCGACATCATGGGTTTTGATATTTGCGACAACAATAATGACAACCATAGCAGGCTTAGGTTACGGGTTGTTCGTATGGGGGATGAGCCTAAATTTTCCGATGATGACAGACGACGATTGGCCACTATTATTCCATTGATGAAAAAGTCGTTGGCCATCTATTCTCGAATGGAGATCGGTGGCGTTAGCCAAGCGATATATCAACAGCTACTGTCCTCCATGGGGATTGCCTGTTTTATTCTCGGTGCAAACTATGAGGTGATGGCGAAAAATTATTTAGCCGAGATGGTGCTGAGTAATAAAGATGGTCTATCTCTAGTTGGCAAAAAACTATGCTGCGTGGATGCGGATGACCAGCTAACACTGACGACTATTTGCGAAAAGCTTCGTCACAATATTGCCCAGGGCAAACCGCAACAGCTACCCGATAAATTTACTATTAATCGTCCGCAAGCAATCTCAAGTTGGGGGGCGTTGATTCGCCCAGTAGACAGTGGTGATTTTATGGGCGCCGAAAATAACCCGGAACTGTTACTGCTGTTGCGCGACGCCAATCGCCGTCAATTGCCGACCCCCAGTTTATTAATCGATATATTTGGGGTGACCCTAGCTGAGGCGAGGCTTACGCTAAAATTACTTGAGGGTTTAAGCTTGACCGCTGCAGCTGAAGCTCTTGGCGTGTCTCGCAATACGGCGCGTACACAATTAAGTTCGGTATTTTATAAGACCGACCTCAACAGTCAGACACAGTTGGTGAAGTTAGTCTCAGATGTCTTGAGTGATCACTGGCTGTAAAGCGCTGTCAAAGACACTGTAGTTGCTCATATCCCCGCGTGCGGAAATGCCCCTGCGGGCTGCGTCGCGTTGCGACTTGTCTTAAATGCTGCGCATTTAATCGAACCCAGCGATTTACCTCAAATCAACCGGGAGGGCCAAATAAAAACCCCCAGCTTATATAAGCTGGGGGTTTTTGAATTAAGGAGCGTGCACCCTGCGGGATTGATCATTTCCGCGCGTGCGGAAATGCCCCTGCGGGCTGCGTCGCGTTGCGACTTGTTTTAAATGCTACGCATTTAATCGAACCCGGGGATTTACCTCAAATCAACCGGGTGCACCATTTCAAAGCTTCAAAAGCTCTACAGCCCTTGTTAGCTCTCGTTTCTTTCGGGACTGATGAGGAGCAGTACTGAGCCTTTCGAGAAGATTACACCTATGCAGATTGTTCTCACTGGGGTGTTTGCCTGAGGTATTCGTACAAACACCTATTCCCTTCATAAATTCTTCTATTCAGTATAGAATATAGATTATTCAGTTAGATAAAGTTGGATTAGATATGAAAATTCTTAATAAATTTGCCTCGGCTTTCTGTGTGTTAAGTTTGTTTATTTCCATCTCAGCGTGCGTAAAGGCTGAAGAAGAGGATGTAGGGTTTTGGAAGAGCGAAGACTGTAAAAACGTTAGTGAGGCAGCGGGATTTTTCTTATACACGTCTGGAGAATTATTAAAAGTCGCAGACAAAGAAAGAAAAGCAGGAAGCGAGAAAAAATCTGAAAAGTCATATGCCGCAGCATTATTTTTTTCTGAGCTAGCTGGGAATGCGGCAAAGAATTTCGAGGTGTTCTGTAAGAAATACTGACACATAAAAAAACTGTTGGTACTCA
>Ga0102896_1001030_pt1 | contig 9876 bp, 6 predicted proteins | sample Colrivmet1554A02_FD_78457 | JGI IMG/M metagenome (GOLD analysis project Ga0102896, IMG submission 78457) | Estuarine microbial communities from the Columbia River estuary - metaG 1554A-02 | ecosystem: Environmental > Aquatic > Marine > Intertidal zone > Estuary | place: USA: Columbia River Estuary...
ATGCAATGAAACCATTTTGCGAACATAAAAAAGTTGTTTGTTCTTCTCCGTTTTGGTCATAGTAAAACAGTCGCATAAAACCAGAATTTATGAAATACAAGTATTCAGGAATTTTATCTTGTTCTTCTAAAATTGAATTTCTTGCCGAATTTATTGGTATAAAAAACTGACTAATATATTCGCTGTCTTCAAGATTAGGTTTGCCCGTTTTTGAAATTTCCGCTAATAATTTATCAAAATATTTGCTTGTCATCTTGTTGTTAGTGTGGTCTGTTAGGGTTGCCGATAACGGTTTCGGGCTTGGCGAAGGTGGCGATTTTACCACCGAACTTTATTCGGAGAACTACATTTCAAATATACGATAAACTGTCTTTGGAAAACGAAACCCCGCCTTTTGGGTAGGGGCTGTTAAGGGCTGGCGTATTATTGCAACACTATTTTACGATTCTCTATTGTGTTGTTTTGCGAGTGTAAATCTCAGTAGTTATAGTTCAAAACATCTCACGCTTAGTAGTGAAAATGAGTTTTTAGGAAGGGTATAGCTAAACAAAGAAAAAAGGCGCTTAAATTTTTTTACAAAAAAAGCGACCGAAGTCGCTCTTATACTAGTTTTAAACTACTATTTATTGTTTTATAAATCGCAGTGTTTGTATTTTATTTTCAGTTATGCATGTGATGGTGTAAACACCTGCATTAAGATCAGCTATTCTTATTTTATCAGATTCGTTAACTTCTCCTTGAAGTAAAATTTTACCTGACATATCTGAAATTTGATAGCTAAAAGCACCTTCACCTAAGATGTTTAACTCAGAAACTGCTGGATTAGGATAGATTTGCGTTAAATTGTTTTGGTCATTTTCATTTATCGAAGCCGAAAGACAATCATTTACGTTTGTGTTTAATCGAACAAAAGTAGCTTCAGCTACGGATGTAACTAGTTCATAAATGTTTCCTTCACAAGAAAATGTAACAGAACCTAAAACAAAACCTGGGTCATTATCATTTATATCAAGGTCAATTGTTAGAATACCATTCTGCAGCGTATATCCTTCTACTCCGGGAATATGGTTACCATCGGCAGCTTCAAAAGTATTATACAAAGAATCACAATTGCCCGTTGAACAATAATACGTATATATAAGGCCATTTTCATATATTTTAAGCGTATTTGAAAATCCGGTCTGCAACCATTTACCTTCAATTGAGTCTGTTTGAGTAAAAGCTGCGCTTGAAATAAGCAAAGCTCCAATAAATGTAATTAGTTTTTTCATAGTTGTTGTTTATAGTTTATACTATTTTGATCAAATATCACAATTCATAATTTAAAACATTTCACGCATAGTAGTGAAAATGAGTTTTTAGTTACCATATTTTCAAAAAAACAGTAAAAGAGTTTAATTTGAAGCCTTAATTGCTGTCATTATTAGAGATATTTTTTTGTATTTGGATTCTTTAATATCAAAATACACATACATTCTGCGTAATGATGAACCAATTCCATCCACGCTCATGAATGCTTTTTCTGCAATTTCCTTGTTTGTAATATCGGGTTCCTTGAGTAAAATGTTAAGTACGTTCCAGTCAGTTTCGTTTAATGTTTTGTCAATGGATTTTTCAATTTTTTCTCTTACTAATTGAAATTCATTTGAGTTTACAACAAGATTGTTATCCTCATTACTTTTTAGTTTTTCAATTTCTTGAAGCAATTCGTCTCTTTTTTTTCTATTCTTTTTGATGTTTCTATAGAAGTAAAATAGGATGCCCATTATTAAAATAATTGATCCAAGAATAATACCGTATGTTTTTTGTTGGTATTTTAATTCTGCCTCTGCTTTCTCTTTTTGTAGTTTTTGTTCATTTTCTAGAAGTATATCATCAAATTCAATTTTTACAACTTCTCTAATGAGTGTAAGTTTATTTCTTTCTAATTGAACTCTATCTTTATAAATACTGTATTGCTGATACATTTCTAAAGATTTTTTCGGATTGTTATCAGCCTGATAAATCTTATATAATAAATCATATAGATTTAATTTTAATTCATTGTCAGAATTTTCATCTAACCCAGCCAATATAGATTCCCCCATTTTTAGAGCAGCTTCAATATTCCCTTTTTTTAATTCTAATTCCGCAGAAATAATTTGACCCTCAGTTATGAAACTTGACACTTTAAGTTCGTTGCTCATTGTGTTCATTTTTTCAGCATAATTACTGGCTTCTTCTATCTCATTTAACGCCAAGTGAATTTTTGCCAAGGGCGCATAACATGAAACTAAAAAAAACTTATCACTAGTAACCTCTATTATTTTTAATGCTTTTTCATAATATATTTTAGATTCCTTGTACTTTTTTAGTTCATAGTTTGTCCAGCCAATATTTATGTAGATTACTGCTTTTTTTCTTTGAGGAACATCGATACTTTTAATGATTGAAAGTGCCTTTTGATAATATTCTAATGCTAAATCGTAATTCTGTATATAAAGGTATACGCTTCCTATGTTAGTTAACATATTCGATTCTCCTTTTTTCTCTTTTAAATTTTTATAGATTTTAAATGACTTATAAAAATATTGAAGCGCTTGTTTATAGTCTTTTTTGTTTGCATAAACATTACCTATATTACCTGAAATAGCTGCTTTTAAGGTAGGATTATTTAGTTTTAATGCTAATTCTTCTGCTACTTTATAGTAGTGCATAGATTTATCTAATTCGCCTTTATGTCTATAAATACCACCTCTGTCATTAGCAACATTGTAGAGTTCTTTGGTATTATTTTTTTCTTTTGCAAGTTGGTAGTAGTACGCTAATACGTTGAGAGCAACGTCTGGTTGCGCCTGATTATTTAAAATATAATAGTCAGCTAACGCCTTGAACCTTATAGAATCTGAATTTTTAGTGTTTTCCCAAACTGATTTTAGATCAATAGACTTGTTTTGAGCAACAATATTTATTGTTGAAAAAAGGAAAACGATAATAAGAAAACTATTTTTAGTCATAAATTTATTTTAATACTGTAATGATTTTTGGATGTTAATTAAATCATTGAATTGTTGGCGGTTTAACCATTAGTCAATTTCGGTTCAAGCTTGCCCTTAACTTGCATATACACGAAACAAACCTTCGCTTAGCCATACAATAATGGAGTGATCTGCGAAACTTTATTTCGTTCTATTCTTTTCGCCATTACCGATGCATTTTAAAATTACTTGCTCCTAAAAATAACATTTAATCGCCATTTATTTACAAACACTTATTTTGAAATTCACACACCTTCTTCAGCCTTTTTTCCACAATTCAACCACCAACTCATATCCTTCCAGGAAGTTATAAATTTGATCTCTTCCCGCTACTAAGAAAAGCCAGTCGAATTCGACTGGCTTTTTTCGTTTTCAGAAGTGTTGAAAGTTTACTTTCATAAACGAATGGAAATGAAAAAAGGAAGATCGCGTAGCGGTCTGAGCTTTTCTTAGTAAAGCCCTCCCCCAAGGTCCATCCGAAACGAAGTGAAGGATAGTCCTGTTCACTTTCATAAACAAATGGAAATGAAAAAAGGAAGATCGCGTAGCGGTCTGAGCTTTTCTTAGTAAAGCCCTCCCCAAAGGTCCATCCGAAACGAAGTGTAGGATAGTCCTGGTTACTTTCAAAAGCGAATGGGAATGTAAAAAGGAAGATCACGAAGTGGTCTGAGCTTTTCATTGTTAACCCCCCTTTACGTCCATCCGAAATGAAATGCAGGATATTCGTGTATCTGCTACTAAAAAGAAAAGCGCAATTACGAAAGTTATAGCGCTTTTTCTTTTTCCCCTCACTCTCACTCTCACTCTCATTCTCACACTTTTATTTGCGCTTTTCTTTAGAGCGAGTGTGAAGTGGGAGAGCGGAGAAAATATCGAATTGGTCTGAACTTTTCCTGGTAACAAAAGGTTTTTATTTTTTCGGATTTAGGGATTTTTCGGATGAAATGTTTAAAATTGTATTAGAATAATTTCAAATGTTCAGATTTAAATTACGCCTAATCATCATCTTTATACTTGGTTATAATCTTTGTTTCGGTCAAATAATTATCAACGAAGGGAGTAATAAAAATTACCTTACTCTTTTGGACGAGGAAGGAGACTATGAAGACTGGATAGAAATTTTTAATGCAGGTTCATCCCCGATTGATTTATTCAATTACAGTTTAAGTGATAATTCAATTCCAGGTGAATGGTCATTTCCGCATCAAATTATTCAACCGAGTGAGTACATAATAGTTTTTTGTAGCGGAAAAGACAGATTCGCATCGTCTCCATTTACAAATGTTTTAACAGATAGCACATTTACACCACAGACAGGTTGGAACACTCATCATTTTACGACTCCGTTCTATTGGGACGGCGTATCAAATATTGTTTTGAATCTTTGCACCTACAACCCGTTTTACCAATGCAATTCCATTCATTCCCAAAGTTCCACAATCTATAATTCGGCTACAATTGCATTGAATTACCCAGGTTCCGCATGCGGATTCAGCGGTGGAAGCAATGCCCAGCAGCGCCCCAATATTCGCTTTAACTCTTCTATTATTGGAACTGGAATCATTCAGAATGGTTATTATGACTATCCTTCGGCTTACAGTAACTGGTACGAAGGTGCTCGCCAACAATACCTTTACACGGCAAGTGAATTGATATCAGCTGGCCTTTCAGCTGGAAACATAGATTCGCTTGCGTTTGATGTAATCGCAACTTGTCCAACAAATTTCCAGTTGTTTGAGTTAAGTCTAGCAAATACTGGAATTAATGCACTATCACCAAATTTTGTTCCGGCAACAGGAAATTTCAATCATACCAATTTTAAAATTGGTTCTACAGGTGAAACAATTAAATTGTATAATCCATCCGGAACAGTGGTTAGTGCTTTAAATGTTAATTGTGGCCCAGGATACGACATAAGTATTGGACATTTTTTAGATGCCTCAGGAACACTTAAACGATTTAGTTCTCCAACACCTGGTGTCAGTAACAACAACTCCATTCCTTCAGATGGCTATGCTGCTGCTCCTGTTTTTTCAATAAATAGTGGGATTTACACAAGTCCAATTTCAGTATCAATTACTGACCTAAATAACACCACAGCCACAATTTATTACACGCTTGACGGAAGTGATCCAAATGAAAATTCAACTCTATGGAACGGAACTCCGATTTATATTTTTCAATCAAAAATTCTCCGAGCAAGATCTTATGTGAATGGATTGATTCCTAGTACAATAACTTCAGCTAGCTATTTATTCAATGTTCACCATACTACACCAATCATTTCAGTTATCAGTGACCCACAAAACTTATTCGGACCCACAGGAATGTTTGATAATCCTTCACTCGATTTGTTGAAGAATGCATCCATTGATTATTTTGACTCTACGCTTAATCACAATCTTCTTTTTTCTCGAAGGGCAGGAATCATTATGGATGGTGGTTGGGGATCAAGAAGTAAACCTCAAAGGCCGTTTCGAATTAAATTTAATGATGGTGTTTTGGGACAAGGTCCTGTTACTGGTAATATCATTCCAGATCGAACAAATCGAACAGTTTATAGTGATTTTTATCTGAGAAATGGAAGTAACCTCAACTTAATTTTACCTCACAAGGATGGTGTTCAAGGAAGAATGATGGGAGAAGGCACATATAATTACTACTCGGCATCTCGACCAGCAACGGTTTATGTGAATGGCAATTACTGGGGGCTTTATGATTTACGAGAGAAATTCAATACAGAAATGTTTGAAATTTATGATGGAGCAAGTGAAAATACGATCGAAATTCTTGGTTCAACAGCCCAGTATGGATTTCAATTAAGAGCAGTTGAAGGTGATGTTCAGAATTTCTATAATTCTTACAACAACCTAATTCAATTAAATCCATTTGATACAAGCTATTGGAGTCAGGCAAATCAATATTTTGATTTGAATTATTTAAATGACTATTGGATTGCTGAGGTTTGGATGAATAATGTGGATTGGGTTCCTGGATACAATAACATAAAACTTTATCGTTCCGATGCTACTAACTATCGCTGGCGCTACTGTTTAATGGATTTGGAATACGGTTTACTTCCCAACGATTACAGCACAATCTTGGGTTCAAACGAATTAAATTGTGCACATAATTATCTGGGTGGATTACTCAATTTGCAGGCATCTAACCCGAACAATCCCCATGTGAACATATGGATGCACAGTTTACAAAATAATCGATTCAAAAATTATTTTATCAATCGATTTGCCGATCAAATGAATACAGTTTACCTGCCTTCAAGACTTTTGGAATTAGAAAATGATATGTTCAACCGAACGGTTAGTGAAATGGCCAACGAATATGAGAGATGGGGAGATCCTAATAATGTTCAGGCTCAAGTAGATGCATTTTATCAATATCATCTAATTTTCTCAGAGGATTTACTTTGTCGACCTGAAAATATGCGTAATCATATTCAAAGTAGCTTTAGTCTTCCTCAGCAAGTTAGCGTTAATTTAGATGTTTATCCTGCAAATGCCGGGAAAATCAACATCAGCACAATTACTCCCAATTCATATCCCTGGAATGGGATTTACTTCGATGGAGTTCCTATAAAAATAGAAGCAGAAGCAATGCCGGGTTATCAATTTTCTCATTGGGAGGCAAATGGATTGATTTCAGATACGACAAGTGCAATTTTTCTAGATACATTAAATACAAATTCAGTAATTTTTACAGCCCATTTTATCTCTACGGTTGGGGTTCTGGAAATTTCAAATACGTCGATTTTGGTATATCCAAACCCAACGGAAGATTTACTACATATTAGAGGATTATCTGAAAATTTAGATGGTGAAATGAGCATTTATAATCCTTTAGGGCAATTGATGTTTACCTCCAATTCAAGTAAAGAAATTAATGTCGCCAGTTTAGCCAACGGGTGGTACATTCTTAAATTGACTCAAGGTGAAAAAACATATACTGTAAAATTCATTAAAGAATGATTTTGGGTAAGAAATTGAATTATCTGCTTATCATTCTTCTATTTTCCTTTCATGCCTCATCCCAAGAAATTTGCAATAATGGGTTGGACGATGATAACGATGGATTGATTGACCTCAACGATAATTTAGATTGCGAGTGCACTGCGAACAATCTAGGAATTCTTGGGAATAACTTTATACCAAACCCATCATTTGAGGAACACAGCTGCTTGCCCACTGATTTTTCACAATTAGCAATCAATGGTCAAGGTGTGGGTGGAATTTATTGTGTCGATAACTGGCAACCTGGAACCTGGGGATCATCGGATTATTTTATCAACCTGACTGGCGCATTTTGGCCCAACATACCAACACCGTTACCCGATGGACAGGGTGTTGCAGGTTTTTTCATTATAAATCGTCCGGATGTTCCTGGTTTTGATGGACAAATTGAAGACGGAATTTATATTGAATACTTAAAAACCTGTTTGACTCAACCTTTAGAAGTAGGTTCATCCTACAATATCCAAATGAACCTTCTCGGAATAGGGATGTCATCTTTTGGTACTTCTTTACCCAATATATGGTTTGGACCGGTCGATATTACTGTATTCGGTAACACAAATTGTACGCAATTACCTGATTCAACAGTAACTTGTCCAACGATATCTGGAAATTGGGTTGAGCTTGGGCGTGCCTCCTATCAAGCAGATGGAACCTGGCAGACACTTAACATTCAATTTACCGCTATCAATTCCATTCAGGCAATCATGATTGGCGGTCCGTGCTCACCACCCGAAGATTTCACATTTAATGAAGCAAATGGTTATACTTTTGAACCCTACTTTGTGATGGATAATGCTGCTCTAAATGAAATTAATTGTGATTTGGATTTCATTATTCCCAATGTCATTTCACCTAACAATGACGGTAATAACGATTTTTTCGAAATTCAACATTTACCTGAGAATACAGAAGTTATCATCCTCAATCGCTGGGGAAATGTTGTTTTTTCATCTGCGAATTACCAAAACAATTGGGATGGAAAAGATGCCTCAGGAAAAGAATTGGTTGATGGTGTTTATACCTATAAATTTAAAACTCAAAACGGGAAAATTGGACATGGGTTTGTTCATTTAGTGAGGTGATTATTAGCAACCCATCCCATATCAGGTTCGATAATTCGATGTTCCTGTCTACAAGGAAAACCTGAGTCAAAAGACTCAGGTTTTTTTATTGGCTTAAACTGAAGCAAGCCGAAGGCTTGAATGAAGGGAAAGTCAATAAAAAAGTAAGTTGCGTAGCGACTTGGTTTTCCTTGTTAAGCCCTCCCCCCAAGGTCCATCCGCAACGAGGTGAAGGATACTCCTGGTTACTTTCAAAAGTGGATTGAAATGAAAATTGTGAGTTGACTTTTTTCTGATTAGTTTCGTATAGCGTCAATTCAGCGGTTATTTTAACGAATCGTTGCCATGAAAAACCAACTCTTGAAAAAGCTTTCCATATACATACTGGCTTTAACCGCATTGACTTTTTTGGCGAGTTGCGACAATTTCGAAAGGCGCTTTTACGAAAAAATTGTCCAAGGACAATTAAACGCCATTCAAAACGGAGCTGACACTTTTGACCTTGCGACTATTACAGATTTTGAATGGGACAGCGTCATACTCATTCGAGGAAATGAAAGTGTGCCCTACTTCAAAGAAGAGATTGAAGCATTTCTTCAACAACAGAAAAATGATGTGCACTGGGTTTACAAAACAACCGACCTGCCCACAAATCGGGATCGTTTTTACTTTCTGACACCCGACAAAAAGATCATTGAAAAGGAAATTAAAAGCGGCATTTCTATGCACAGACCAGCGTTTGACTTCATTTATTGTTCAACTGACAGCAACAACGAAAGATATTGGCTTTCGAAAAGTGAATGTCAATTCATACTGACATCCAATTCAAGAAAGGCAGGGCAAGGAACCATATTTATGTATCCTGCTTGCACAAACCCACCCGCAAAAAAGGAAGAACCAAATTCCTGGACCGTTAATGAGTATAACAAAGATGGTTTGCGCATTGACATCACCAATCATCAATTGAAAAACTTTAGCATACATATTTCAAGAAAAAATGAATCGTTGACCCTTGATTTAAATGCGCTGCATATTCCTTTTAAAACCCCTGAAGTAACTTGGGTAAATAAAGATTTTGTTTGTATTTCAACTTGGTGGTCTGGCCCGCATGCGCGCGAACTCTTCATCCCGCTTGGCAAGCAACTGAAAGAGTACATCTATATAGACAAAGACATCGAATGGACAGATTCAATTACCAATAACGTAATGTATGTAGATACGGTTTTGAATGGTCAGGTTAAAATGATCCTTGAAAATTTAAAGAGTCGAAAAAAGAAATTTATCATTCGGAGCGATGGTAAACCGAGTTCATTTATGTTGAATATTTAAATTTCCTAAAAGTTTGTTTTTTAATGGAGTTTTAGGATTTTTACTACCTTTATTACATGGAAGCCATTATAAGAAGGCATTATTTAGAAAAACTAAATATCCTTAAAGATAAAAACTTCATCAAGGTTGCAACCGGAATAAGGCGTTGTGGAAAATCAACGTTGATGCTACAATTTCAAGATTTATTGCGTAGCCAAAACGTGAATGTATCCATTTTAGCAATTAACATGGATCAGCCAGAGTTTCGTTTTCTAGCTGAAAAAAACTGGAAAGAAATTTACGATTTCATTATTGAAAATCTTGATCAAAATCAAACCAATTACGTTTTTGTAGACGAGGTTCAAAACGTTCCAGAGTTTGAAAAGCTATTAGAAGGGTTGTATGTTCATCCTCGAATTGACCTTTATGTTACTGGATCAAATGCATTTCTACTTTCTA
>Ga0102896_1001044_pt1 | contig 9794 bp, 8 predicted proteins | sample Colrivmet1554A02_FD_78457 | JGI IMG/M metagenome (GOLD analysis project Ga0102896, IMG submission 78457) | Estuarine microbial communities from the Columbia River estuary - metaG 1554A-02 | ecosystem: Environmental > Aquatic > Marine > Intertidal zone > Estuary | place: USA: Columbia River Estuary...
CTATTTAGTCATTCCACGAGGTACCATTTACCAAATGGAGTTTGATACTGAAAACAATAGATTGTTTATTACTGAAAGTTTTAGCCCCATTCGCACCCCAAAACGTTACCGCAACGAGTGGGGGCAGTTAATGGAACATTCTCCATTTTGCGAACGCGATATTAAACGTCCAACAGACTTAGAAACTATTGATCAAGAGGGTAATTTTAAAGTATTGATTAAAAAACAAGGGCTCATTTATCCATACACCTACGGCACTCATCCATTCGATTTTATTGGTTGGGACGGCTTTCATTATCCATGGGCTTTTTCTATCCATAATTTCGAGCCCATTACCGGCCGAGTCCACCAACCGCCACCAGTACACCAAACTTTTGAAGGGCATAATTTTGTGATTTGCTCCTTTGTTCCTCGTAAATACGATTATCACCCACAAGCCATTCCGGCACCATACAACCACAGCAATGTAGATAGCGATGAAGTATTGTATTATGTAGATGGTGATTTTATGAGTCGGAAAAGTGTAGTAAAAGGACAAATAACCTTACACCCAGGTGGCATTCCACACGGGCCACACCCGGGTACGGTAGAAAAATCAATCGGGAAAGAACGAACTGAAGAATTGGCGGTAATGATTGACCCCTTTAAACCACTCATGCTCACCGAAGAAGCCCTACAAATTGAAGACGAAAGCTACCACAAAAGTTGGCAGCACAATGTAGAATAAACCTATGCAAACAACTAACACCGATTTTTTGCCGCTAAACGGCACCGACTATGTAGAATTATATGTCGGCAATGCCAAACAAGCAGCCCATTACTATAAAACAGCCTTTGGTTTTCAGAGCTTGGCTTATGCCGGCCCCGAAACTGGCATAAAAGACCGATCGTCGTACGTATTGGTTCAAAATAAAATGCGCTTGGTATTAACCACCGCGTTACAACCCGAGCATCCCATTTCGGAACATGTTAAAAAACATGGCGATGGCGTAAAAATACTAGCCTTATGGGTAGACGATGCCTACAAAGCCTTTGAAGAAACCACCAAACGTGGTGCAAAGGCCTATTTGCAACCCGAAACCCTAACAGACGAATTTGGCGAAGTACGCCGTAGCGGCATTTATACCTATGGCGAAACCGTTCACTTATTTATTGAGCGTAAAAATTACACTGGGCCTTTTATGCCGGGCTATAAAAAATGGGAAAGTGACTATCAACCCGCTTCTACAGGATTATTATACGTAGACCACTGCGTAGGAAATGTAGGCTGGAACCAGATGAATAAGTGGGTGAAATTTTATGAAGATGTGATGGGCTTTCGCAATATTCTCACCTTCGACGATAAACAAATTTCTACCGAATACTCTGCTTTAATGAGTAAAGTAATGAGCAACGGGAATGGCTATGTCAAATTCCCTATTAACGAACCAGCAGAAGGAAAAAAGAAATCGCAGGTAGAAGAATATTTAGATTTTTATGGCGATGAAGGCGTACAACACGTAGCCATTGCCACCAATAATATTGTAGAAACCGTAACCGATTTACAAAACCGTGGCGTAGAATTTTTAAAAATACCAGATACGTATTACGATGATTTAGAAGCCCGTGTGGGTAAAATTGAAGAGGATATGGAACCGCTAAAACAGCTAGGTATTTTAGTGGATAGAGATGATGAAGGTTATTTACTGCAAATTTTTACCAAACCTGTAGAAGACCGCCCAACCTTATTCTATGAAATTATTCAACGAAAAGGTGCTAAATCTTTCGGTGCGGGTAATTTTAAAGCCTTGTTCGAAGCACTGGAACGTGAACAAGCTGCCAGAGGCAACCTATAAAAAACACCGTACAGAAAAGAGAGTTTTCATTTTTCTGTATTGGTATAATTTGATTTAAACAATATATTTGCGCCTCACACTAAAACAAGGTTTTTGAAAAAACGCATCGCCATATTTGCTTCCGGTTCGGGATCTAATGCTCAGAAAATTATGGAACACTTTAAAAAGCACACCGATGCTGAAGTGGCCATAGTGCTGACCAACAATCCAGAAGCCTACGTATTGCAACGTGCCGATAATTTTGAAATTCCTACGCACATTTTCGACAAACACGAATTTTACGAAACAGATAATGTGGTCGATTTGCTTAAAAACCTAAACATCGATCTACTAGTTTTAGCCGGTTTTTTATGGCTAGTTCCCGATACTATTTTAGCAAACTACCCGAAACGCATCATCAATATACATCCGGCTTTATTACCAAAATATGGTGGCAAAGGCATGTATGGAGATCGCGTACACAAAGAAGTTTTAGCCAATGGTGATGAAGAATCAGGCATTAGCATTCACTACGTAAACGAAGATTTTGATAGCGGTGAAATTATCTATCAAGCTCGATTTAAAATTGAAAAAAACGACGATTTAGAGCTTGTTAAATTTAAAGGACAACAGCTAGAACATCAATATTTTCCCAAAATTATTGAGCAAGTACTTAAAAAAATAAAATCTTAAGATTTTATCGCCAAACTGCCTTTAAAAAACGAGGCTAAAAACCTATCTTTACGGCCATTAAGCCCCCTATTTAATGAGCCACCCCGTAAAAATTAAAAACGCCCTTATTTCTGTTTATTATAAAGACAATTTAGAACCCTTAATTCGGGCATTAGCCGCCAATGGCGTACAGTTTTATTCTACCGGGGGCACCGAAAAATTTATTAAAGAACTGGGCTTCAGTGTACATGCTGTAGAAGATTTAACCGGCTATCCTTCCATATTAGGAGGCCGAGTAAAAACATTGCATCCTAAAGTTTTTGGAGGCATTTTAGGCCGCCGTGGCTTAGCCGAAGACCAAGCACAACTCAACGAATACCAAATCCCAGAATTCGACTTGGTCATTGTAGACTTATACCCTTTCGAAGAAACGTTGCAATCGGGCGCATCGGAAAAAGAAATTATTGAAAAAATTGATATTGGTGGTATCTCCCTAATACGGGCTGCTGCCAAAAACTATAACGATGTGGTTATTATTGCTTCTAAAGATGATTATCCGGTATTAACCAATATAATTGAAGAGAATAAGGGCTGCACCGAATTAGCAGACCGAAAAAGCTTTGCAAAAAAAGCCTTTCACGTTTCTTCTCATTACGATAGTGCTATTTTCAATTACTTCAATCAAGATGAACCTCTAGCGGTTTTAAAAATTAGCGAAACACAGGCACAGCCTCTACGTTACGGAGAAAATCCACACCAAAAAGGTACATTCTACGGCAATTTAGATGCGCTTTTTACCAAGTTAAACGGCAAAGAGTTATCGTATAACAATTTGGTAGATGTAGATGCCGCATTGGCCTTAATAGATGAATTCAATACACCCACTTTTGCCATTTTAAAACATACCAATGCTTGCGGTATTGCCAGTCGCAACACACTTCATGAAGCCTGGCATGCAGCACTTGCTTGCGATCCTATATCGGCATTTGGGGGCGTACTCATTTGCAACGGAGAGGTGGATGCGGAAACCGCCACAGCCATAAACGACTTGTTTTTTGAAGTACTCATTGCCCCATCTTTTTCTGCAGCTGCATTAAGCATTTTACAAGCCAAAAAAAATCGCATTTTATTGCAAAGAAACGCTGTTGAATTGCCTCAAAAACAAGTTAAAACCTTGCTAAACGGCTATATTGAGCAAGATAAAGACTTACAAATAGAAGGCCCAGAGCACATGACTTGCGTAACAAACGTTCAACCAAGCAAAGCCGAATTGGAAGATTTATACTTTGCCAACAAAGTGGTAAAACACACCAAATCGAACACCATTGTATTTGCCAAGAACCAAACACTTTTGGCTAGCGGCGTGGGGCAAACCTCAAGGGTAGATTCATTAAAACAAGCCATTGTAAAAGCAGAAGTTTTTGGGTTTAGCCTACAAGGAGCCGTAATGGCATCCGATGCTTTTTTCCCTTTTCCAGATTGTGTAGAACTAGCAGCCGATGCCGGAATTACTGCCGTATTACAGCCTGGAGGCTCTATTAAAGACCAAGATTCGATAGAAATGGCTAACCAAAAAGGTATCAGCATGGTTACCACAGGAATTCGTCATTTTAAACATTAAAAAAATCGATAAAAAATTTAACTTTACACCTTATAGCATAAAAACGCATGGGAATATTTAATTGGTTTACACAAGAAATTGCCATTGATTTGGGTACGGCAAACACCCTTATCATCCACAACGATAAAGTAGTGGTAGATGAACCCTCCATTGTAGCTTTCGATAGAGCCACAAACAAGCTTATTGCCATTGGTAAACAGGCAATGCAAATGGAGGGTAAAACCCACGAAAACATTGTAACCGTTCGCCCCTTAAAAGATGGTGTAATTGCAGATTTTAACGCCGCAGAACACATGATTCGGGGCATGATTAAAATGCTTAACAACGGTAAAGGTTGGTTTTTCCCATCGTTGCGTATGGTTATTTGCATTCCATCGGGTATTACCGAGGTTGAAAAAAGAGCCGTTCGAGATTCTGCAGAAATTGCAGGTGCTAAAGAAGTATACTTAATTCACGAGCCTATGGCTGCGGCGGTTGGTATTGGTATCGACGTTGAAGAGCCCATGGGAAATATGATTATTGATATAGGCGGTGGTACCACCGAAATTGCGGTAATTGCCCTTTCGGGTATTGTGTGCGATCAATCTATCCGTGTAGCCGGCGATAACTTCGATAGCGATATCGTGCAATACATCCGTCGCCAGCACAACATCATGATTGGCGATCGTACTGCCGAAAAAATTAAAATTGAGGTGGGTTCTGCCCTTCCAGAATTGCAAGATCCACCACCAGATTTAGCCGTACAAGGTCGTGATTTAATGACTGGCGTACCGATGCAAATCATGGTATCGTATACCGAAATTGCCCATTGCTTAGATAAATCGATCTCTAAAATTGAAGAAGCTATTTTAAAAGCATTGGAGATTACGCCACCCGAGCTTTCGGCCGATATTTACCAAACCGGTATTTATTTAACCGGTGGCGGTGCCTTGTTAAGAGGTTTAGACAAACGTATTTCTTCTAAAACAAAACTGCCGGTACACGTGGCCGAAGATCCATTGAGAGCGGTAGTTAGAGGAACCGGTATTGCGCTAAAAAATATCGAGAACTTTAAATTTTTAATGCAATAAGCACCTTTTTGGGCGTTTAGGAGATTATAAACTAAACGCCCAATTATACCCCCTAAACTGTAAAATGCGCAACCTCTGGATTTACATCAGCAAGCACAATGCAGTTATTCTATTTTTCATTTTCTTTGCTAGTTCCTTTCTTTTACTCATCAATAACAATTCTTTTCAACGAGCCAGCACCTGGAATTCATCAAACGTATGGGTGGCTTCTCAATACCAAAAAATACAAAATTTAAAAGATTATCTTCGTTTAAGGGCTATTAACGACAGTCTAGCTTCAGAAAATGGGCGGCTTTTAAATTTACTCCCACAAAAAGATAGCAGCGAAAGCAAAGGGCTTACCAAGGTGGTAGATACCGTATCGAAACAGCAATACAACTATTACACAGCTAAAGTAATTAACAATTCTGTTCGCCAAAAAAACAATTATATTACCATAGATAAGGGTTCTTTGCAAGGAATTAAAAAAGGAATGGGGGTACTTGGGCCCAATGGCGTGGTTGGTATTGTGCTAAATGTATCGCCTAAATTTGCTACCATCCAATCCTTACTCCATAGCGAAACCCGTATTAGTGCCAGCCTAGCCAGCAACCGTGCTTTTGGTTCTTTGGTTTGGGGTGCTGGTAATTTTAATTCGGCCTATGCGGTTTTGCAAGACATACCAAACCATATTAAGGTAAAAATTGGCGAAAAAGTAGTCACTTCTGGCTATTCCTTATTCCCTGCCGGTATTCCCATTGGTACAGTAAGTCAAACCGGGATGAAAGGCGGTGATAATTTTTTAAATATTGAAGTAAAGTTGGCTACTAATTTTGCCACCTTAAGCTATGTAAACGTAGTAAACAATGCCTTTGGTGCTGAACAAAAAGCACTCGAGTTGAGCAATAAAACTGAATAAATGGAACGCATCCCGCTACATATTGCACGCTTTTTTGGCTTGGTATTTATCCAATTATTCTTGCTTAAGAATATTGGTTTTTACACCCTATCTACCCCTTACATTTACATCCTTTTCATCTTATTATTGCCCTTTAAAATACCCAATTGGGCATTATATACCTTGGCTTTTTGCTGCGGGCTAACCATTGATGTTTTTCACGATACCCTAGGGCTACACGCCCTAGCCTGTACGGTATTGGCTTTTGGCCGTATTTTATTTCTAAACCTTACCATTTCCAACGATGCATTGGAAACAGAACCCGAACCCAGCTTGAGCATTATGGGCGCTCGATGGTTTTTGTTATACGGTTTGCTCATGGCTTTCTTACACCACCTCACACTTTTCACTTTCGAGTTGTTTAGCCTTTCTAACTTCGGCGGAATACTTATCCGAAGTATTTTGAGTGCATTTTTTACCTTATTTTTGATGCTGGTAATTTCACTGGTATTTTACCGTAAAAAAGCACGTTAATGAATCCGTATTTCGCCCGAAAATTCGTTATTCAAGGAATATTTATTGCCACGGCGCTCATTTTATTAGTTCGCTTATTTTACCTGCAAATTGTAAACGATAAATACCTGCTTTCGGCTAATAACAACGTACTTCGGAAAATACTTATTTACCCAGCACGTGGGGTAATTTTAGATCGTAAAGACCGCATATTAGTTCAAAATGAACCCGTATACGATGTCATGGTAATCCCAAAAGAGGTTAAACCATTCGATACACTGGCTTTTTGCCGGCTCCTAGAAATCAGCAAAGAACGTTTCGATAAACAGTTTAAAAAAGCAGTAAACCAATCCATTTACAAGGCATCGGTGCTAGAAAAACAATTATCGGCCAAAGTTTATGCTGCCTTTCAGGAGCGTTTGTATCAATTCCCCGGCTTTTATGTACAAAACCGTACGGTACGCATGTATCCTGATAGTTTGGCTGCTCAGTTTTTGGGCTACATTGGAGAGGTAAACGAAAAAGCCATTGAAAAATCAAATGGATTTTATGCCAAGGGCGATTATATTGGCATAAGTGGGGTAGAAAAATCGTACGAAGATTTATTAAGAGGCCAACGAGGTGTACAAAACTTAATGGTTGATGCCTTTAATCGTCCAAAAGGTCATTTTGCAGAAGGGCGCTACGATACCTTGGCCGTTTCGGGAGAGGGTTTAAAATCATCGCTAGATAAAGAATTACAAAAACTGGGCGAAAAGCTCATGAATCATAAAATTGGCAGTATTGTGGCTATTGAACCTAGTACTGGAGAAATTTTAGCTTTTGTAAGTAGCCCAAGTTACAACCCCAATTTAATGGTGGGTAGACAACGGGGTAACAATTACATGAAATTGCTTAATAATCCCTATAAACCTATGTTTATTCGCCCTATTCAGGCAGAATATCCTCCAGGTTCTATTTTTAAAATTGTAAATGCCTTGGTAGCTCAGCAATTAGGACTTATTAACCCGAGTACCACATTTGTATGTGGTGGCGGCTATCGGTATGGCAACCGAGTAATGGGTTGTACCCACGTTCACGGTCCTATGAATTTGAGTGAATCCATTCAATACTCTTGCAATACGTATTACGGCTATACCTTTAACCGCATGGTCGATCATGCTGGCATGCGCTCGGTTGAGGGCTATAAAAAGTGGCAAGCAGCTGTAGCTAAATTCGGGATTGGCTCTAAGCTAAACATCGATTTACCAAACGAACGGAAGGGCTTACTCCCTAGCGCCGATTATTATACCAAACGTTTTGGTAGCGATAAATGGACCTCAAGTTTTAACATATCACTTTCTATTGGGCAAGGCGAATTGGGAATTACACCCCTTCAAATGGCGAATGTGATGGCTATTGTAGCCAATAGAGGTTATTTTTACAAACCACATCTCATCAAGGCTATTGGCGCAAAAAAAGTAGTTAGGAAAGAATTTACCGAGCGCATAAACGTAGGCATCAGCAGTGCTTATTTTAATTCGGTTATTGAGGGCATGAGCCGGGTGGTAAACCAAGGAGGCGGAACAGCTGTTTATTCTAAAATTCCGGGTATAGAAATGTGTGGCAAAACTGGTACGGTACAAAACCCACATGGAGACGATCACTCGGTATTTGTGGCTTTTGCACCCCGTAATAATCCAAAAATTGCCATTGCAGTTATTGTAGAAAATTCTGGTTTTGGAGCAACATGGTCGGCGCCAATTGCCAGTTTGTTGGTAGAAAAATATTTAAGAGATTCTATTACACGGCCACAAGCCTATATGGATCGCATTAGTAATGCCAGCTTACTGCCTGCCGTTGCTAAACCTATAACCAAACCCAAAATAGACACGCTTAAAGCAAAATTAAAAGCTAAACGCTAAAAGTTTTATGGTAACCAAACAACGCACCATATTTTTTAATGTAGACAAGGTTACCCTGGCGCTATTTGCTGCCCTTTGCATTATTGGCTGGTTAAACATTTATGCGGCGGTATTTGATCCTGAGCAAGGCAATCTGTTCAATTTAGGCACCAATTACGGCAAACAATTTATTTTTTTGATTACAGCCGGGATTTTGGGTATTCTCATTTTAGTGATGGATGTTAAGTTTTTTAGCACCTTTAGTCCGCTATTTTATGGAGTCAGTATCTTTCTGCTCCTGGTAGTATTGGTAGTAGGTCGAAATGTAGGTGGAAACCAAGCCTGGATACCTTTAGGAAGTTTTAGGCTCCAACCCTCCGAGTTTGCAAAATTTGCTACCTGCTTGGTATTGGCCCAATTTTTATCTACCGCCACCATCAAAAACAAAGCTTGGCAAACTACCTTACAAGCAGCCGCTATTATTGGCATCCCTGTTGGACTTATTTTAGCACAACCCGATGTGGGTTCTGCACTTACCTTTGCATCTTTAATATTTGTATTATATCGAGAAGGGCTATCTGGCTATTTCTTGGTATTTGGTTTATTGGGTATCGTACTTTTTATTCTTACGCTACTACTAAGCAAAATTGTGCTTATTGTTGGCCTAGTAGTTATTGCCAGTTTTTTACTTACCCAAATACGAAATAAAAAACAATGGATGCGCCCCATTGTACTGGGCACCATAGGCTCTATCCTGTTTATTTTTTCGGTAGATTTTACCTATTCAAACATTTTAAAACCGCATCACAGAAACCGGATAGATGTATTATTAGGCAAGGTAGAAGATTTACGTGGCGAAGGCTACAATGTAAATCAATCTAAAATTGCCATTGGTTCGGGCAGATTTTGGGGCAAGGGTTTTTTACAAGGCACACAAACTAAATACGATTTTGTACCCGAGCAAAGCACCGATTTTATTTTTTGCACCGTGGGCGAAGAGTGGGGTTTTGTAGGCAGTTTGGTAGTGGTTGGTTTGTATTTATTCTTATTACTGCGAATTATATTTATTGCCGAGCGACAGCGTTCTTCCTTCTCTAGAATATATGGCTACGGCGTGGCTTCCATCCTATTTTGTCATTTCTTTTTAAACCTAGGCATGACCATGGGTTTAGTGCCCGTAATCGGAATTCCACTTCCTTTTATTAGCTACGGAGGTTCGTCGCTATGGGGCTTTACCCTCTTGCTATTTATTTTGTTGCGCCTAGATGCGAACCGTATGGGAATTATTTAGCGTAACGTCTGCCTACTAACTCATAGAAACGAGTAGCCGTAGTTTCATGGCTA
>Ga0102896_1001052_pt1 | contig 9759 bp, 9 predicted proteins | sample Colrivmet1554A02_FD_78457 | JGI IMG/M metagenome (GOLD analysis project Ga0102896, IMG submission 78457) | Estuarine microbial communities from the Columbia River estuary - metaG 1554A-02 | ecosystem: Environmental > Aquatic > Marine > Intertidal zone > Estuary | place: USA: Columbia River Estuary...
CTTCGAAAATACGATCTGTCGGCATCCCGACAGTAGCGGTTCGCCTCTACGGGTTAGCCATTAACCTGTTGTTTTAATTAAGTAAAATATCCTCTGGCACGTTGGTTGCTACTACTCGACACCTGATCAGGGAAGGTGTCGTGTGTCCGTCGTGTCAGATTCCATGAACAACGCGAATGTCCATGCCGAGGCAGCCGCCGGTTCGGTCGTCTACGGCGATCCGTTTACCGCGCAGTTGCTCGCGCTGGCCTCGCGCGTGGCGCGTACCGACGTCACGGTTCTCATCGGTGGCCCTTCGGGCACCGGTAAGGAAGTACTCGCTCGCTATATCCACGAGACGTCATTGCGAAGCGCAGGGTCTTTCGTCGCATTCAACTGCGCCTGCTTACCCGAGTCGATGGTTGAAGACTTGCTGTTTGGCCACGAGAAGGGTGCCTTCACGGGTGCCGTGCAGCGTTTCCACGGCTATTTCGAGCAAGCCGATGGCGGCACTTTGTTTCTTGATGAGGTCGGTGAGCTGCCTCCCAATGTGCAAGCGAAGTTGTTGCGCGTGTTACAGGAGCGCGAGTTCACCCCGCTCGGATCGACGAAGCCGCAGAAAACACAGTTCCGTCTACTCGCTGCCACCAATCGCAATCTGAAGGGCGATGTAGCAACGGGTCGCTTCCGCGAAGATCTCTACTACAGACTCAATATTTTCCCGCTGCAGCTGAAGCCGCTGCGAGAGCGTCCTGGTGACATCGTTCCGCTCGCTCGTGCGATGGTGAGTAAGCACCAATACATCTCCGGTGCGATGCGGCTCGACGATTCGGCGATCGCCGCTTTGCGTGCATACGATTGGCCGGGCAACGTACGCGAACTCGAAAACGTCATTCAACGCGCCATGGTGATTGCCGACGGATCGCTGTTACGTGCCGAGCACCTCGGTCTCGATACGGGCCTGCCGGTGGAGAACAACTTCATTCCGATGGCGCTTCCAGTGAGTGATCAGCCTTCGCCGCCTGATGAAGAGGTGGATGACACGCCAGAATCGCTTGCCGATTGGCGTATCGCGCAGGAGGCTGAGCTCATCATGGCGACGCTACGCGATACGCCGACTAAGATGGCTGCGGCTGCGAAGCTCGGTATCAGCGAAAGAACTCTTCGATACAAGCTCGCTCGTTTGCGTGACAGCGGCATGATGATGGTGGGCGCATGACCATTCAATCGGTTGCTATGAAGCAAGCATTGGAGCAACTGCGTCAGATGCGCGAGTCCGTGCGTCCGCCTAGCATCGAAGCAGGCGAGATTCGAGGTCCAGCATCGCCCTTGATACCGCCCTCGGGTGAGCCGAAGGTCAACTTTACCGACACGATGAAGTTTGCCCTCGATCGCGTGAACGAGCAGCAGCGTGTCTCGCGAGAATTGCAAACCGCCTACGTACGCGGCGATGACGTTTCACTGACGGATGTCGCGATCGCGATGCAGAAATCCTCAGTTGCGTTCGAAGCGACCGTCCAGGTTCGCAACAAGATCCTGGAATCCTACAAAGAAATCATGAGTATGACGGTGTAATGCATGGCTACCGTTGAAGCAGACGTTCTTGGCTCTCGACTGGATGCCGCTGCTCGTGCAGGCATGGGTGACGGTGGCGTGACCGTCTCGACGTCGCGCGATGTGGCCCGTACTAACTCCGGCGATGACGCGACTAGCAGCGCCTTGGTCGCATCAAGGTCAAGTAGTGTCGGTGGTTTCTTGCAAAAACCGATCGTACGAACGGCATTGCCGTATCTCGGCATTGGTTTAGTGATTCTGCTGGCCATCGTCGTTTACGCGACGATGTCGGCTTCGCCGCCTCGTTCGTTATACCCCAGCATGGCGGACGCCGATAAAGAGCAGGCTCAGCAGTTACTGACCAAAAATGGTGTCGATGTGTCCCTCGATCCCCTGACGGGGGCTTTGCAGGTTCCGGCGAGCGAATTTCACGAAGCGCGCATCATGTTGGCGGCGGCAGGGCTGCCGCGTGAGGCTACTACCGGATTCTCTGGCCTGAAGGACAATATGCCGCTCGGCACAAGCCAGTTCATGGAGCAAGCGCGTTACAACGCTTCCATCGAAGAGGAATTGGCGCAGAGCATCCGGCGTATCAATACGGTTCAGGACGCACGAGTTCATCTTGCGTTGCCGCGACAAAGTGCTTTCGTGCGAGATCGTGCCGAGCCCAAGGCGTCGGTGATCGTCACTCCCTATAATGGTCGCGCGGTCGGCGAGGGCCAAGTGCAGGCAATCGTGCACCTCGTTTCGTCTAGTATCCCCTACATGACGCCCGCAAACGTGTCGGTCGTGGATCAGTTCGGTCGTCTACTCACCGAGACGCCAGACTCCAAGGATCTGAGCGCCAAACAACTGGAATTGCGTCAGCGATTAGAAGCGGATTACGCGGATCGAGTCGTGCAATTGCTCGGACCGATCTTCGGTGCTAACAACGTGCGTGCGCAGGTCAATGCGGACCTCGACTTTTCGATCATTGAGCGCACGGTCGAGAATTTTGATCCGAGCAGCACGGGAACTAAAGTTCGATCTGAACAGCTTCGCGAATCGACGACGACGGAGCCGAAATCTGAGGGTGTACCGGGCTCGTTGTCGAACGAACCACCGCCGCCTGTTACCGCGACACCCGACGCGGCTGTCCCTGCCGAATCTGCGCCTGGCACAAACGAGCCGGTCGTCCGCGGTCAAGAACGTAGCGAAGCGAAGAACTACGAGATGGATCGCTCTGTGCAGTACGTCGTCGATCCGGCACCGCGTATGCGTCGACTGACCGTCGCTGTCGCCATCAACGATGCGATCGCTGCACCCGGTGCGGCAGCTGCGCCCGCTCGCCGTCCCTTGCCAGCACAAGAAATCGCTCGTTTGACTTCACTCGTTCAGGGTGCGGTGGGTTATAACGTGAACCGCGGCGATGTTGTGAATCTCATCAGCACCAGCTTCGAGCCACCTGCGCCGGTGACGCCGCTTCCCGTGTGGCAGCAGCCGCAGTATCTTGATGTTGCTAAGTATCTGCTCGTAGCGCTAGCTATCGCTTTGGTGGGCTTCCTGGTGGTTCGACCGATCATTAACCGAGTCACTTATATTCCGCCGCCGCCTGCCGCTGCGCAGATGTCTTCCGATGAAATGAAGGCGGCGTTAATTGCGACGGGCCAGGTCGCGCCTGAAGCCTTCGTTGGTGGCGCGCTGGTTGGTGCTGCAGGTGAATTGGTCGCCGGTGCAGTCGGTGTTGGTGGTGTAGATGCGACCGAGACAGAAACCATCGAGATGCGCGAAGGCGAGTCGATGGAAGAATTCAAGACACGGCTCAAGGCGCGGCTCAAGCCGAAGAAGAAGGCGGGTATCTCTGCCGAGATGCTCGATACCGCCAACAGTTATGACGACAAGGTCACGGTCGTTCGTATGATGGTTGAGCAAGATGCCAAGCGCGTGGCGCTGGTGCTCAAGAATCTTATCACTCGCGATCTGAGCTGACGCGGAGACAATCATGGCTGAAGCGATGGCATTGGCAACGGCTCCCGAGGGCCCAGATCCGGAACAGGTGGCCGCGGAGGTTGCAGCCCTTTCCAACACTCAGCGCGCAGCAGTTATGCTGATGCTGCTCGGTGAAGAGGAGGCAGCGAGCGTGATCCGTCATCTGGCCCCCAAAGAGGTGCAACATCTAAGTTCCGCCATGTTGTCAGTCGCTGACTTATCTCAGGAAGCGGTCAGTGCGGTACTCGACGGCTTTATCGCTACCATCAAAAAGCAAACGAATATCGGCGGCGGTATCGATTACCTTGAGAATGTGTTGCGCGCTGCGATTGGCGAAGACAAAGCCAGTAGCGTGCTGAGTCGCATCATGCCGGCCTCGGCGAATCGCGGTCTCGAAGTCCTGCAGTGGATGGATGCGCGCTCGATTGCTGAGATGATCGCTGCCGAACATCCGCAGATCATCGCCATCGTTCTGTCGTTTCTCGACTATGACGTGGCTGCCGACGTCATGCGGTTTCTCCCTGAGACCTTGCGTCCGGAGGTGCTCTCGCGTGTCGCGTCGCTCGAAACCATCCAGCCGACGGCGATGGCCGAGCTCGAAGCGATCATGAAACAACAGTTCTCATCGAACTCGTCGTTGAAGTCTTCTAGTGTGGGCGGCGTGAAAGCGGCTGCCAAGATCATGAACTACGTCAAGACGGACATTGAGCAATCGATGATGAAGCGTCTTGGCGAGAAGGATGCCGACCTCGCTCAGCGCATTCAGGACAACATGTTCGCTTTCGAGAATCTCTCGGGTTGCGACAATCGCAGTATTCAGACGCTCATGCGCAATGTGCCGAGCGAGCAGCTTATGGTGGCCCTCAAGGGCGCCGACGATCTCGTCAAAGACAAGTTCCTCTCGAATATGTCGGCACGTGCTCGAGACATGTTCGTCGACGAAATGGAAGGTCGCGGTCCGTTGCGCTTGTCGGAAGTGGAAGAGGCTCAAAAGCAGATTCTGCGTACGGCGCGTCGACTCTCCGATGCTGGCGAGATGATGCTCTCCGGTCGCGGCGCCGACTACGTATAAGGACGAAGCGACATGTTCAAGGCGGCAACGCCGTTCGTCGCTTCCGAGACTTTGCGACGACGGGACAACGACGGTTCGGCTTCATTTGCCGCACGGCATTTCGCTATCCGACGCGCGGGATTCCTGTTGCGCGAGCATGCCAAGCAGATGGCGACGCCTGCGCAGTTCGCCGATGACCTTGCGATCATCACGCCCGCGGACGATTTACCAGAGTTGCTGATCGAGCCGATTGATGCTTCTTCGACTGAAGATCTTGTCGATCCGATGCCTATTGGATCGGGCCTAAGCGAAGAGGAAATCGCCGTCAAAATCGCCGAGGCAGAGCAACGCGGTCGCAATGCGGCGCTCGGCGAGATGGCATCGGCTCTTGACGCCGCGATGCTAGCGCTCGATGCAGCGGCGAGAGCGCTCTCCGAAAAACAGGCGGCGCTCGAGCGAGAGATGGTGGTGCCGCTTGCGCGCGCGAGTCTCGATATCGGCGCTCAGGTCGCGAGGCAAAATCTGCAGAGTGAAGAAGGGCTTGTTCGTTATCTACAAGTCGTACAAGCGTCGCTCAATGACGCGCTCGACTCGAGCCTCGGTGAAGGCCAGGCGATTTTGGCGCGTTTACATCCTGAGGATGTGGCTCTGCTCGAGCGTGCCAATGAGCGCCCGACGCATATCCGCCTGCAGTCGGATCCTTTAGTTGTGCGCGGTGGTGTGATTCTCGGCGCTGGTGACAAGGTAATCGATGATCGCTTCGAGAATCGCGTTCGAGAGATTCGCGAGGCGGTGTTAGCCGCTGCCGCCGAGGTCATGCGGGACGCATCATGAGTTCCGGCTCTCTGCTTGAGACGTTGCAGCACCGGCTCTCGAGCGCAGAGATTTCTGCCCCTTCCGTTCGCGGCGTACTGACGCGTGTCACCGGTATGATTTTGTCGGCCCGAGGTGTGCGAGCACCACTCGGGGCGTACTGCGAGGTGATGGCCGAGGAAGGCGAAGGAATCGTCTGCGAGGTGGTTGGTTTTCGCGATGGCGAAGTCATGTTGATGCCGCTTTCGGCTGTGCAAGGTTTATTACCCGGAACGGCTGTTCGCGTGCTGACGTTAACAGCTCGAGTGGGTGTGGGTGCCGGTCTACTGGGGCGCGTTGTGGATGGGCTCGGCGAGCCGCTCGATGGCGGTCCGGCCATCGTCCCTGATGTGTTCGTCCCGTTGCGGGGTGAGCGAAAAAACCCGTTGCATCGCGCTGCCATCACAGCACCACTGGATGTTGGTGTTCGCGCCATCAACACTTTTCTTACTGTCGGCCGTGGTCAAAGAATTGGTCTGATCGCCGGTAGTGGTGTCGGCAAGAGCATGCTGCTAGGCATGATGACTCGCTTTACAGAGGCGGATGTTATTGTCATCGGTATGATCGGTGAGCGTGGCCGCGAAGTGCTCGATTTCGTACATGAGACTTTAGGTGAAGAGGGGTTAAAGCGATCGGTCGTAATCGCGGCTCCCGGTGATCGCTCGCCCGTCGTCCGGCTTCGCGCCACTCATTACAGCTGTGCCGTTGCTGAGTACTTTCGCGATCAAGGAAAAAACGTGCTGCTGTTGATGGATTCTCTGACCCGCGTAGCGCATGCGCAGCGTGAGGTGGGTCTTGCCGTTGGCGAGCCGCCGACGACCAAGGGTTATACGCCGTCGGTATTTTTCCTGATCAATGAACTCGTCGAGCGAGCCGGTAATGTTAGTGCAGCGGGCAGTATCACCGGTATCTACACCATTCTCGCCGAGGGCGACGACGCGAACGATCCGATCGTCGACGGTGCTCGCGCCATCCTGGATGGACATGTGTTGCTATCGCGCGAGATCGCGGCGATGGGTCAGTATCCGGCCATCGACATCAGCGTCTCGGTATCGCGATTGGCGACGAAGTTGATCTCGGGCGAGCGCCGCGCACTCGTCACCAAATTTCGCAGGCTTCTCGCTACCTACGAAGAGAACAAAGATCTCGTCGCCGTGGGCGCGTATCGACAGGGCACTAATCCCGAACTCGATGAGGCACTACAGCGACGCGTGGTGTTTCGTGAATTTCTCTCGCAAGATGCCGAGCAATCTGTGTCACTTGAGCAAGGCTTCCAGCAGTTGCAGTCGGTGCTTGGGTGAGTGATCGGGCAGCCAGACGCGCGCAGCGCTTGCAGCGAGTAGCGCGAATCGGCGATGCCGTAGCCAAGGCGTCCGAAGCCATCGTAGCGCAGCGCCGTGGTGAACTCGCCGTTCAAGAGGAACGGCTGCAGGTCGTCGAAAATTATTGTCGAGACTATGCCGAATCGACCCGTCGGCAAGAGACGGTCGGACAGAACATCGTGACATGGCGAAACTACCGAGATTTTTCGGGCTGGTTGTCGCAGATGTCCGTTGCTCAGCGAAATGAAGTCGCCCAAGCGCAATTCTTCGTGGATGCGGCTTTGGACGAGGCGCTACAAAAACGAAACTTTGCTCGTGCTCTGGAGAACGCCTCAGAGCGTGCCGCCAACGCCGCCGCCCGCGAGGCTGCGCAACGAGAACAAAAAGCCATGGACGCGCTCGCGCGCCCGATGCCGGACGGGTTGGCATCGTAGTTGCAAATACCGGTGTAGTTAAATTGCACCGGCAACGTTTGGCACCATGTCTGGCACTTCTGCACTGCTGAATCTGCTCGAAGGATCGGGATCTGCTCTCCTCAATGCGCCTGAAGCAGCGCAAAACGGAGTTAGTGAGGCCGATTCGTCCTATTTTGTTTCTTTAATGAAACAATATGAGGATTCGGAGGGGCTAGAACAGCCTTCCGCACCTGAGTCGCGTGATCCGGCGCTCGAGCTGCTCGGCAACGGCTTGCCGATACCGGTGGCAACGCCGGTCATGTTACCGGCGGCCGTTTTACAAAACGAACCCACCGCGACTCCTTGGGCACTTCCATCAACGACAGCCGCCCTGGCCATGCTACCGGCGGCCGTTTTACAAAACGAACCCACCGCGACTCCCTGGGCACTTCCATCAACGACAGCCGCCCTGGTCATGCTACCGGCGGCCGTAGAGGTCGAGGCGGACACCCGACTCGAAGAGTTTGCCGTTGGCCTTGGCATTGACCGCGAACTCGCGCGATTGTTGTTACGAGAGACTTCGGTCCCGACTCCGGTGGAAGAGGTCGAGCTGCCAGCGATACTGCCTCAACCGACGGCTACGCCGAAAGTCCTCAGCGCGGGCCCCCAGATCACCGGTACGATGACACCGTCGCCACCGATGGTTCCGAGTGCCTCGACTACGCCTCAAGCCTCTACTGCTGCGCCATCGTTGATTGACCCGACGATGGCGCTGCCCGTAGCTCCTTCGCCCACGCCGCGTGCTGAAATACCGGTTCCTCGCGCGTCTGATGTCCCGCTCACAATGGCTGGCAATGCTGCGCCGGCTCTCCGTGACGAAGACGTGCTGCGATGGCGAGCCTTTATTCACCGCTCATCGTCAGGTACGCGTGAACCGGTACAGGAAATCGCGGTACAAGCGGCGAGCGATGAGGTTCTTGATCCCGTGTCAGGCTCGCCGCGTCGCGGCTTGAGTGAAGTCGATTTCGCCGCTGCTACGGCCTCGCTGCGTGGCTTCGCATTGGAGCGACGTCAGATCCTAACGAGCACCGCAACACCCGTTAGCTCGACAGTGTTGAATGGGGTTTTACCTGGCGATAGCCCTGTGAATCCCGCTGTGCTGCCGCTTGCGGGGACTGCGCCGCCAAGCGTGCCAGTTACGGCTCAGGCAGATCCTTTAACGACCCCGTTGCGTGTGCCGGATCCGGCTCTACAGCACGAGCTTCGCGCCGAGCAGTTTGCGGAACAGGTGGGTCGACGTCTGCTGCAGCAGATTCGCGAGGATCGTTGGACCGTTAACTTGCAGCTCGACCCACAGCGTTTGGGTCCGATGGAGATTGAACTTCAGCTCGAGGGTAACCAAGTCACCGCCCAGGTGGGGGTCGCCAATGCGGAGGTTCGTCACCTGCTGGAGTCGGCGTTGCCTAAACTACGCGAGTCGCTGGATTCGGCAGGGCTAAACTTGGCCAACTGGTCATTTGCACAGTCTGGCGCTCGTGAGTATCGCGAGTTCGCGCAACAGAGTGCTGCTGCGGCGGCGAAGGCGGCTCCGAAGGGCGTCGAAGGTGCGATCGAGGATGAGGCTCCGCGCAGGGTGACCGAGGATTCGGCATCGCGCGTGGTGGATGTTTATGTTTAACGTTTTGACTATTCTGGTGTAGCACTATGTCTGACAAGAAAGACGACAAAAAGAAGGCTCCGGATGCGGCTCCCGCCGAAGGCGAAGAGGGCGCACCGAAGAAGAAATCCAAGCTCCTGCTCATCATCATGGTGGTGGTCGGCGTTCTGGTGTTGGTCGGTGGATCTGTCGGAGCGACGCTGTTCCTAACGGGCTTCTTTGATCCGAAGCCGGCAGCAGCCGCAGGTGCGGAACACGGCGCAGATGGTCACGCTGCCGATGGACAGGCGGCTGAGGGCGAGGACGGTGCCGAAGGCGGCGCTGCCGGTCCGCAGGTTCCGGATGGCCCGCAGTTACAGACCAAGGAAATTCCCGAAGGTGAGCGGTTCGCGGCGACCTACAAGCCGATCGAACGCGACTTTACTTTGAACGTGCCGAACTCTCGCAAGTTCGTCCAGTTCCGCATTGCATACAAGACGTTCTACGGCGAAAAGATCGTCGAGCGCGTCACGACCCACCAGATCGCCATTGAGGCGGCGATCATCGGCACCGCAGGTCAATACAGTGAAGAAGAAATGGTGTCGGTAGATGGCCGTGCCCGGTTGGCGGCGGCGCTACGCGATGCGATGAACGACGTGTTGATTCGTAACGAGGACTTTGGCGGCATCGAAGAAGTGATGTTCACTCACTTCGTCTTCCAGTAACTCGTTTCTCGGCAACGAAGAAGATATCGAAAAAGAACATGTCTAATTCAGGTCAAGTACTGACGAGCGACGAGGTGCAAGCTCTCGTCGACGCGATGGCGAGCGGCGAGGTGGATGTCTCGCCGGATACCGCCGCGTCAGCGGCGCCTGCTGTGCAGGTTTATAGCCTCGTCTCGACAGATACCACCTCGCGCTCTCAGTTGGCTGCTATCGAGATGATCAATGATCGTTTCGCCAGGCAACTTCGCGGTGGTCTGCTGAATCTATTGCGTCAAGC
>Ga0102896_1001059_pt1 | contig 9747 bp, 9 predicted proteins | sample Colrivmet1554A02_FD_78457 | JGI IMG/M metagenome (GOLD analysis project Ga0102896, IMG submission 78457) | Estuarine microbial communities from the Columbia River estuary - metaG 1554A-02 | ecosystem: Environmental > Aquatic > Marine > Intertidal zone > Estuary | place: USA: Columbia River Estuary...
GGCCCACCAGCAGTTGATTCTGGAGAGACATGTAATACCACCGTGCCATATGCGGTTCCACTCATTCTGGCATCTGAAATTCTCACCATATCGGTGACGCCTTGATCCAGCATTTTCTTAGGCATCGGAAGATTTCCGACCTCAGGAAAACCTGGATAACCCTTAGGGCCAGAATTTTTCAAAACCAAAATACTATCGGCGGTAACTGGCAGATTTGGATCATCAGCTACCTTTAAGTACTCCTCAATCTCATTAAAGACAAGTGCTTTACCCTTGTGCGTTAATAATTTTGGTGTGGCTGCTGAAACCTTAATAATTGCGCCATCTGGAGCAAGTGAGCCTTTAACCACCACGATTCCGCCACCTGCTGCTTGAAATGGCTTACTTGCTGGAGTTATTACCTCTTTATTCCAATTTTCAGCACCTTCAATATTTTCCTTAACCGTTTTGCCAGTCACAGTTATGTGATCAGTGTGAATGAGATTTGCAATCTCCTTCATCACAGTTGGCACACCACCTGCATCAAAAAACTCTTCCATTAGATATTTTCCACTTGGCATCATATTTGCAATTACCGGAACATCTTTACCCAACTTATCAAAATCATCTAGGTTCAATGGCACGCCAACTCGACCAGCAATAGCTAGAAGGTGAACTACTGCATTAGTTGAGCCACCAATAGCTGCCAAGATTTTAATCGCGTTTTCAAATGCTTTACGATTTAATATTTTTGAGAGCTTTAAGTCCTCTTCTACCATTTTCACAATTCGACGCCCAGATAAGGTGGCTAAAGTAAATTTACGTGAATCAACCGCTGGAATTGCAGCCGCTCCTGGTAATTGCACACCGAGTGCCTCAGTAACACATGCCATGGTGGAAGCAGTTCCCATAGTCATACATGAACCTTGGCTACGTGCAGAGCATGATTCCATTGCCATAAACTCTTCAAAACTTATCTTGCCACTTCTAACTTGTTCACTGTATTTCCAAACTAAAGTTCCAGAGCCAACTGGCTGGCCTTGATATCTTCCATTTAGCATCGGTCCACCAGTAATCATTAGTGTTGGTAGATCCACACTTGCTGCTCCCATTAATAATCCAGGTGGTGTCTTGTCGCAATTACCAAGTAATACGACACCATCTAACGGATGAGAGCGAATTAACTCTTCAACCTCCATCGCCAACATATTGCGATATAACATTGTTGTAGGGCGTTGTAATGATTCACTAAGTGACATCGCTGGAAATTCAAGTGGAAAACCACCTGCCTCCCATACTCCACGCTTTACCGCCTCTGCGACATCATCTAAGGATCCGTTGCAAGGATTTAACTCAGACCAAGTATTGGCAATACCAATAACTGGTCTGCCATCAAATACATCAGGGGCATAACCTTGATTGCGAAGTCGCTCTCGGTGGATATAGCCACCTTTATCTTTTAAGCCAAACCAGTACTGGCTACGGCGATCAAATTTCTCTTCGCTCACGCTCGCCTTTCTGGTCCACTTTCAACTCTCAAATATTGAGAAAATCTCTATGTTAAGGTTTCATATTCTAGTTCAAAACCAGCAAAAATTCATATCAATGAAAGTGAAGGACAAATGAGAATCGCACGCCTAGGTCTATTAAATAAAGAAAAGCCAGCAGTTCTTGTCTCAGATACTGAGGCGGTATTTGTTGATGACCTAGTTGCAGATTTCAATCGAACTGAGTTAGAGAATGGTGCGATTGCGAAAATACAAAAAGCAGATTTAACTCAGCGAAGCAAGGTAAAGATCGCAGATTTTAGAATTGGATCTCCCGTTGCCCGCCCCACTAAAGTTATTTGTGTTGGCTTGAATTACGCAAAACATGCAATTGAATCAGGAATGACCCCTCCACCTGAGCCAGTTATCTTTATGAAGGCACCTGACACAGTAATTGGTCCTAATGATGATGTGGTAGTTCCACCTAATTCAACTAAAACTGATTATGAGGTTGAGTTGTGTGTAGTGATTGGAAAAAATGCACTTTACTTAAAATCACCAGAACAGGCATCGGAGTTCATTCTTGGATACACAATCTCACAAGATGTATCAGAGCGTCACTGGCAGGTTGAACGCAGTGGCCAATGGGTAAAAGGTAAATCTTTTCCAACATTTAATCCCATGGGTCCTTGGATTGTTACCCAAGATGAGCTTGCAAAAAATCATCTATCAGCTGACGACCTGTCGCTCTCATGCACTATTGATGGTGATGTAAGGCAAAATTCAAGAACAAGTGATTTGATATTCGGTATTAATCATTGTGTTTGGTACATCTCACAATTTATGGAGTTAAAAGCTGGAGATGTAATAAACACTGGAACACCCGAGGGTGTGGGTATGGGATTTAAGCCTGAGAAATTTCTAAAAGGTGGGGAAAATATCGTTACTACAATCGAAGGAATTGGCACAATTAAGAATAAGGTTATTAATTTTAAATAATTAATTAATTACTTTATTACTTCGCACGCCATTAATTACTCGCTCAATTCCATAGGGATTACTATTTTGTAACTCTGCTGGTAATTGCTTATCGGGAAAGTTTTGATAAACCACTGGCCGAACAAAGCGGTATAAGGCATCTAAACCAACTGAGGTGGTATGGCTCGATGAGGCTGGCCACTGTCCACCATGGTTTTGAGCGGCGGTGACTGAGACTGAGGTGGGAAATCCATTCCAGATTACGCGCCCGGCAAGTTGAGAAAGTTGAGTTACCAAACTTGTTACATCTTCATTATTTCCCGCATGGATTGCTGATGCTAATTGCCCACTCATCGCATTGGCAACTGCTAAGAATTGATCAAATGGTGCCCGAATGATTACTGAGGTTGGTCCAAAGTGTTCCTCCAATAAATCATCATGATTTTTTACATCTTGCCAATCCACTACAAAAATACTTGGAGTCACACCAAATCCCTCAGGATTATTCACTCCAGTAATTACCCGAACCGCTTTGGCTTTGCTGATTGAACTAATTGCATCGGTAAATCTAGTGGCAATACCTTTATTTAATAGCGGACCAACTTTTTGTCCTGAGATATAAGCTTGTACTTGTTCAATAAATTTATCTCCACCGGCATCATTTGGTATGACAATAATTCCAGGCTTGGTGCAAAACTGGCCAGAACCAAGGAGTGCTGAATCCATTGCAGCCTTTGCTAACTCCTCTGACTTTTCGGCTAAAGCTGTTGGTGTAAAAAATACTGGATTTAATGATCCCATTTCGGCGTAAACAGGAATTGGAACTTCTCGCTCTTGCGATAACTTGATTAATAACTTTCCAACTAATCCAGATCCAGTGAATCCAACCGCAGTAATCTCTGGCGCTTTTGCCAACCAATGTGTGATTTCAGGATTTACACCCTGAACAAGTGTAAATATCTCTTTAGGTAATCCTTGTGAAGTGATCGCTTTGATTATCACTTCATAAACCATCTGACAGGTGTTTGGGTGTGATGGATGTGCTTTTACAACAACTGGGCAACCAGCCGCCAATGCAGATGCGGTGTCACCGCCAGCGACTGAAAAAGCAAGCGGGAAATTAGAGGCGGCAAATATTGCCACTACGCCAAGTGGTTGTTGAGATTTACGTAGATCAGGTCTTGCAACCGGCTGGTAATTTGCATCTGCTAAATCAATGATTGGTAGTAAGTGCGCCCCAGTTTTAACAAGATCTGCAAAGGCACGAATCTGAATGACTGTGCGCATTACCTCACCACTTACTCGAGCTAATGGCAGAGCTGTTTCTAAGTGAGATATTTCAGCAAGTTTTTCTCTTTGTGCTTCAATTTCATTTGCAATCGCATTTAATAAGGCAGCTCTTTGGGTTGGATTTGTTGCAGCCATTTTGGATTTAATTTTTTCAGCAGATCTAATGGCAGCGCTGGTTTGGTCAAAATCCCATTCCGCTATCGGAGATCCGACGCTTTGGCCCGTGGCTGGATTTACTGCGGTAAATGTCTTACTCATTTGCCAACTATAACTAGAAACTTATAAATTAAATATTTCCTACCTGATCATCTCAATATCTAGGAGCGTTACGTGTGCGCTCAACCTTTGGTTTTCGTAAATTTCGCTTACTCCAACAGATGTTATGCCAGTGCCTGCGCCCACTCTGATCATGTTCCAGCCACGCCACTGTGTGAGGGGTGGCCATTGGAATAATCTGATCACAGCCCGGACAGCGATATGGTTTATTTGAGGTTGAACCACTAATTTTTCTGACCACATAAATACCGTCAGAGTGCTCTTCGATCGACTCATTTGAGGTTGTGATATCCCGCTCATCATCAGGGGTATCGACCCGCTTGCCCTTATTTTTTTGCTTCACTTTACGTGGACTCACAGGATTATTCTCCCGAACAAATTAAGTTTTTATTACCAACTAAGGCAAGATGTCGCTATGAGTAATGCCCCAGCAATTGAAGTACGTGGCTTGGTAAAGAATTACGGCAGTAAATCTGCAGTTGCAGGGATTGATCTGCGAGTTGAAAATGGTGAAATATTTGCTCTCCTAGGTCCAAATGGGGCTGGTAAAACTACAACAGTTGAAATCCTTGAGGGTTATCGAAATGCCACAGCTGGTGAGGTAAAGGTGCTGGGCTTTGACCCAGCGACAAAAGGCGAAGCTGGTCAAAGATGGCGCAATCGGATTGGAATTGTTTTGCAATCAACAAGTGATGCTGCAGATTTAAGTGTTCTAGAGACTATCTCGCACTTTGCAAATTACTATGAAAAGCCCCGAGATGTTAACCAAGTAATCAGTGAGGTCGGGTTAGAGGAAAAAATTGATGCAAAAGTTCGTGAATTATCTGGTGGCCAACGTCGTCGGCTAGATGTTGCACTGGGAATTATTGGCTCCCCAGAATTAATTTTTTTAGATGAACCAACAACTGGATTTGATCCAGAGGCAAGAAGATCATTTTGGGATTTAATTAAGCTCTTAAAATCTGAAGGTAGTACGATTTTACTTACTACGCATTACTTAGATGAAGCCCAAGCACTTGCTGATCGCGTTGGCGTAATTAATAATGGAAAGATTATTGAAATCGCAACTCCACAAACCCTCGGAGGTCGCAACAATGCCCCAGCTAAAGTATGTTGGCTAGAAGATGGGGTAACAAAGGAAATTTTGAGTAAAGACCCAACGGCAGAGGTGGCCAAGTTAAGCCAGAGATTTAATGGCCAAATTCCTGAGCTTGAGGTTTTACGGCCAAATCTTGAAGAGATTTATTTAAAAATGATTGGCGAGCTGAAATGAATGTAATCAATGAAACTATAAGAATTGGGCTGCTGCGATCTAAGTTAGAGATGAAGCAATTCCTACGCCAACGCGAATCCTTGGTATTCACCTTATTTTTCCCAGTCATTTTGCTATTTATTTTTGGTTCAGTTTTTCAAGACACTATTGCCCCAGGAGTAACTTTTAGTCAATATTTTGTTGCCGGCATGGTTGCATCTGGCTTGGTAAATACCGGATTTCAGCAACTGGCAATCACAATTCCCATGGAACGAGATGATGGAACATTAAAACGATTACGTGGCACGCCAATGTCTGTTTCATCATATTTTATTGGTAAATCTTTATTAGTTACTTTTTTGATGATTATTCAAACTGCGCTATTACTTTTCTTTGGAACCGCACTTTTTGGTTTGAATCTACCTACAGATATAGCCTCTTGGTGGACTTTTGCCTGGCTAATAATTCTAGGCAGCGCTTGTTCTACCGTATTAGGAATTGCCTTTTCGGTTGTACCAAAAACTGGTCGAGGAGCTTCAGCGGTTGTTTCACCTATCGTCATAATTTTACAATTCTTTAGTGGTGTGTTTTTTGTTTTCACCTCACTGCCAACTTGGATGCAACAGTTTGCTGCGCTATTCCCACTTAAATGGCTGACTCAAGGAATGCGATCAGTGTTCTTGCCAGATGATTTTGCTTCCCAAGAGGTAGCCGGAAATTGGGAGATTGGCAGAACTGCCCTAGTTTTATCCATTTGGCTAATAGTTGGTGTCATTCTTGCTATCAAAACATTTAAATGGAGCAGAGAATGAAAATTAAATTAATTTTTATCTCATTAATAACAGCCGCATTTTTAGCCTCTACTGCATACGGTGTTACTCCCACACCAAAAGTAAGCCCTAAGCCAACCGCGACTAGCAAACCGGTGGCATCAAAATCTGCAACCGCATCACCAAAATCTTCCAGCACAACTACGTCTTCAAAGAAACCAAGTAAAAAACCTACTAAAAAGAAGATAAAGAAGACTGCTACTCCGATTCCTTCACCACCACCTGAGTGGCCACCAGTTGGATTTACCACCAACAAAGGCATATACGCAAAGATTCCAAGTAGCAAAGAGCTATTAGGGCTTATTTCAGCAAAAGCTGGTTTAGCAGAGTTAGTTAAAAATTGTGAGTTAAATGCCTGTGGCGCAGTAATTGTTGCAGCTGATTACACCTGCAAGTGGTGGGAGATTAAATCTACGGTTTATGGAAATGATCCTACTGATCAGAGCAAAAAAATTGTGCTTGGCAAGCTACGGACCACATCAAAAGAACTTGCACCTAAAGCATATGCAAATATTATTTTAGCTAGCAGTGAACCTCTATTTAACCCTGCAGTTGTAGACCCAAATACTGGTGAGAGTATCCCTGGTGCACAGCGACCAGGAATTTCTGTTGGCGGAATTTCAGCAACTTGTCACAAATCCGGTTCAGTCGAAAGCACGACTACTAACACTTACACCCCGGTAAAGTAAGAAAAAAGGAATTAAATTGCTAGGTGGAATCAACAACAGTTTGTTTTTGATCTCATTGTCGGGCTTTCTAGTCGTGGCAGTATTGATTGTAATTTTGAAATGGGCCTTTTCAAGTAATAAATCCATAATTGAGAAAAGCAAGAAGATAGGTGCGACTGATCAATATGGATTACTGAAAGTTGCCCATTCGCCAAAAAACCATATTGAGGGTGAAATGCTCCGACAAAAACTACTTGAGGTTGGGATTAAAGCAACGTTGACACAAACTACGGAAGGTCCAAAAATATTAGTTTTTGAAAAAGATCTTAAAATTGCAAGGGCAACTTTAAGCAGTTAGCGATTTGCTCCTGGAACCCATAATTGATCGCCAATTTCCTTATTCGCATAACGAGCTAACACAAATAATAAATCTGATAAGCGGTTTAAATATTTCGCTGTTACTGGATTTACACCACTACCAAAAGAGTGAATCGCATGCCAAGTCGCTCGCTCTGCTCGCCGCGTTACTGTTCGAGCTACATGTAGAAGTGCTGCAGCCGCAGTACCAGATGGCAACACAAATGATCTAAGCGGTGGTAAGTTTTCATTGAATTTATCAATTTGTTTCTCGAGGTAATCAATCTGGGATTCTAAAACTCTAAGCGGTTCATGCTCTGGTTTATCGACCACTGGAGTGCATAGATCAGCACCGACATCAAATAAGTCGTTTTGTACTCGGATTAGTAATGTTTTAATCTCTTCATCTTTCAGATTTCCCATGGCCAACACAACACCAATAGAAGAGTTTGCTTCATCAACGGTGGCATATGCCTCAAGGCGTGGATCATTTTTTGAGGTTCTGCTCATATCCCCAAGTGAGGTTGTGCCATCATCGCCAGTTTTTGTATAGATCCGGGTTAAGTTCACCATGACCGCACCCTACCGCAAGCAATTACAATGGGGAATTATGGATCGGTTGCGAGTAGTCGGGGGTGCCAGATTATCTGGCACAGTTCGAGTTTCTGGAGCAAAAAACTCTGCTCTCAAATTAATGGCTGCCACACTACTTGCCCCTGGCAGATCTACCATCACTAATTTGCCAGCGATTGCTGATGTTGATTACATGGCTGAATTACTAACTCGATTGGGGTGCAAAGTTGAGGTGGATAAGGGTCGCCATGAAGTAAATATTGATGTGCCAGAAAAATTAGGCCACCGGGCTGATTATGATTTAGTAAGAAAGATGCGAGCATCAATTAATGTTTTGGGTCCGTTGATTGCTAGAGAATTAATTGCTGAGGTTGCACTACCAGGTGGAGATGCAATTGGATCGCGTGGACTTGATTACCACATAAATGGCCTTACAGATATGGGCGCAGATGTTAACTCTGAACATGGATTTGTTATTGCAAAAGCACCAAAAGGCTTGAAGGGTGCAAATATAGTTTTAGAGTTTCCAAGTGTTGGTGCTACTGAAAATATTATGACTGCTGCCACATTGGCTAATGGAACAACTACAATTGAAAATGCAGCTCGTGAACCAGATGTGGTGGATTTGGGTGAATTTTTAATCTCAATGTGTGCAAAAATATCTGGTCTTGGCACGCACATGATTAAAATTGAGGGCGTAAAAAAATTAAATCCAACTACTCACGCAACTCTGGCAGATCGCATTGTCTCTGGAACCTGGGCATTTGCGGCTGCAATGACTAGAGGTGATATCACAATTGAAAATGGCCGCCCTGACCATCTGGAAATGCCGCTTGATAAATTAGTGGAAGCTGGCGCAGTCATTACCACTACCAAAAATGGATTTAGAGTAAAGATGGATAAGCGACCTATCGCAGTGGATGTAGCGACACTTCCCTATCCTGGATTTCCAACAGATCTTCAGCCAATGGTAATCACTTTAAATGCTATTGCCGATGGCACATCTTTAGTAACTGAAAATGTTTTCGAAGGTAGATTCATGTTTGTTAATGAACTACTTAGACTCGGAGCTAAGGTTCAAGTTGATGGTCATCACGCAGCAATCACTGGAATTGATCAATTATCTGCTGCTCCAGTTGCTGCTACTGATATTAGAGCAGGTGCTGGCTTAGTGTTGGCTGCCCTAGTAAGTGATGGGGTGACTATTATTGAGGATGCGTTCCATATCGATCGAGGGTATCCAGATTTTCCCTCACAACTACAGTCGTTAGGTGCAGATGTCAGCAGAATTTAATTTTCCAGACCGCAACTTAGCACTTGAGTTAGTGCGAGTTACCGAAACTGCAGCCGTTGCTGCCTCTGCCTGGGTAGGTAGGGGTGATAAAGATGCCGCTGATGGCGCAGCTGTTGCAGCAATGCGCAAGATGATTAATACCGTTGATATGAATGGTGTAATTGTTATTGGTGAGGGCGAAAAAGATAATGCACCAATGCTTCATAATGGTGAAAAAGTTGGAAATGGTAGTGGACCAAATTGCGATGTTGCAGTTGACCCAATTGATGGCACCACATTAACTTCAAATGGATTAAATGGCGCAGTCAGTGTGATTGCACTAGCTCCCCGCGGCACAATGTTTGATCCAAAGGGTGCTTTTTATATGAACAAAATTGTGACTGGGCCTGAGGCAGCAGCTGTTATTGATATTACTGCTCCTGCGGGTGAGAATGTTCGAAAGGTCGCAAAAGCAAAAGGCGTAGATGTAAGTGACATTACAGTTATTGTTTTGGATAGACCAAGGCACGCTGATTTACTGAAGGAGTTACGCAAAGCTGGAGCACGTATCAGATTAATTAAAGATGGCGATGTTGCTGCTGCAATTGAAACTACTCGACTTGGTACTGGAATTGATATTTTGATGGGAATTGGTGGCACACCTGAAGGCGTAGTAACAGCGGCTGCTATGCGAGCTTTGGGTGGAGTAATTCAAGGTCAATTAGTACCGCAAAGTGAGAGTGAGAAAGCATCAGCAAAAGATGCCGGCCATGACCTATCTAAA
>Ga0102896_1001068_pt1 | contig 9695 bp, 10 predicted proteins | sample Colrivmet1554A02_FD_78457 | JGI IMG/M metagenome (GOLD analysis project Ga0102896, IMG submission 78457) | Estuarine microbial communities from the Columbia River estuary - metaG 1554A-02 | ecosystem: Environmental > Aquatic > Marine > Intertidal zone > Estuary | place: USA: Columbia River...
TCCTGACCCAAGAAAAGAAGACGATTTGTCGAAAAGAAAAAGTATTGAAGATGCATTAGCCTATATGGGCCTTGAACCGAATCTTCCCGTAAATCAAATTAGTGTTGATAAAATTTTTATTGGGTCTTGCACTAATTCGCGCATCGAAGATCTGCGAGAAGCTGCAAATGTGCTTAAAGGTAAAAAAATCGCCAAAAATATTAAATTAGCACTTGTGGTTCCTGGGTCAGGCCTTGTAAAACTTCAGGCCGAAAAAGAAGGCTTGGATAAAATTTTCATAGATGCAGGATTTGAGTGGAGAGAGCCTGGTTGTTCAATGTGTTTAGCTATGAATGCAGATCGTTTAGAATCAGGCGAGCGTTGCGCGTCAACTTCAAATAGAAATTTTGAAGGCCGACAAGGTCAGGGTGGTAGAACACATCTTGTAAGCCCCTCAATGGCAGCAGCAGCAAGTGTTCATGGCCATTTTGTAGATATAAGAGCTTTAAGTTAATTTATGAAACCATTTGTTACTCATACAGGTATTTTGGCCCCACTTGATCGTGCAAATGTAGATACGGATGCAATTATTCCAAAACAGTTTTTGAAATCGATTAAGAAGACAGGTTTTGGGCCACACCTCTTTGATGAATGGAGATATCTCGATCACGGGGAGCCTGGTATGGACTTAACTCAAAGAAAAAAAAATCCTGACTTTGTTCTCAATCAAGACCGATATGAAAAAGCTACTATCTTAATCGCGCGTGAGAATTTTGGTTGTGGCTCAAGTCGAGAGCATGCCCCGTGGGCAATTGAAGATTTCGGCTTTAGAGTAATTTTGGCGACTAGTTTTGCTGATATTTTCTTTAGTAATTGTTTTAAAAATGGCTTACTACCCATCGTTTTGCCAGCTGAGACCATCGATCATTTATTTGATTTAACTTATTCAAATAAAAGTTATGCAATAACGGTTGATTTGGAAAATCAATCTATTATTCTGCCTTCTAAAGAAAAAATAAGTTTCCAGGTGGATACGTTTAGGAAGCATTGCCTAATCAATGGATTAGATGATATTGGTTTGACAATGCAGCATAGCGAAAGCATTAAAGCTTTTGAAAAGACTTACTACCAAAAAAATTCATGGCTACTTTAAAATTAGAAAGACTTTCTAAATAAAATGAAAATTGCAATATTACCTGGCGATGGCATAGGGCCTGAGATTACAAAACAAGCGGTTGATGTTTTAAAAGCGCTTAATCTAGGCGCAGAATTATTAGAGGCAGAAATTGGGGGAGCTGGTTATGATAAGTTCGGCGATCCACTTCCGGATTCAACACTTGATCTAGCCGTCAAATCTGATGCTATTCTTCTTGGTGCTGTAGGTGATTGGAAATATGACGCACTTCCAAGGGATAAGAGACCCGAGCGTGGATTGCTTCGCATTAGAAAAGAACTGAATCTATTTGCTAATTTAAGACCTGCTATTTTATATCCTGAGCTTGTTGGAGCCTCTTCACTTAAAGCTGAAATTGTATCTAACCTTGATATTATGATTGTGAGAGAACTCACAGGTGATATTTACTTTGGTCAGCCTCGCGGTATTCATGTGAATGAAAAGGGTGAGCGTGAAGGTATCAACACAATGCGATATTCAGAATCTGAAATTAAACGCATTGCTCATGTCGCATTTAAGATCGCAATGAAGCGATCGAAAAAACTATGCTCTGTAGATAAAGCTAATGTTTTAGAAGCAACAGAGTTATGGCGTCAAATTATGATCGATATTTCAAAAGAATATCCCGAGGTTGAATTGACTCATATGTATGTTGATAATGCCGCGATGCAACTCATAAAAAATCCAAAACAATTTGACGTATTAGTTACAGGAAATATCTTTGGAGACATTTTATCGGATGAGGCCTCTATGTTAACTGGCTCTATCGGTATGCTTCCATCCGCATCTCTCGATAGCAATAATAAAGGCATGTATGAGCCTAGTCATGGTTCAGCGCCTGATATTGCTGGAAAAAATATTGCAAATCCGCTTGCCACAATTTTATCTTTGGCCATGATGTTTAGATACACATTCAATGATGAAAAAAATGCGAATAAAATTGAATCTGCTGTAAAAAAAGCATTAAGCCGCGGTTTCCGAACAGCAGATATTTATTCTGCTGGTGATAAAAAAGTAAGCTGTAGTGAAATGGGTGAAGCGGTAATTGCATCACTTAACTAATTAAAGAACAGGAATTTTAATGAATCGAGTTGGTTTTGTCGGTTGGAGAGGTATGGTAGGTTCAGTTCTCATGCAACGCATGCAAGAGGAACATGACTTTAAGGAATTTGACTCAACCTTTTTTTCTACTTCTCAAACAGGAAACGTAGCGCCATCTTTTTCTGGAAGTAAAAGTGCTTTGAAAGACGCACATGACATTAAAGAACTAGCAGCCATGAATATTATTCTTTCATGTCAGGGCGGAGACTATACATCTGAGGTATACCCTAAATTAAGAGATTCGGGGTGGCAGGGACATTGGATTGATGCGGCTTCTTCATTGAGAATGGAAAAAGACGCAGTAATTATTTTAGATCCCCTAAATAGTGACCTCATTCAAGAAGCATATAAAAAAGGCAATAAAAATTGGATTGGTGGAAATTGTACTGTATCCCTAATGCTTTTAGCGCTTGATGGCTTGTTCAAGAAAGATCTTGTTGAATGGATTTCATCAATGACCTATCAGGCAGCAAGTGGAGCTGGGGCTCAAAATATGAGAGAGCTTATTTCTCAAATGGGAGATATTTACAACCATGCAAAAGATTTAATCAATGATCCCAAGACATCTATTTTAGATATAGACCGAAATGTTTCGTCTACACTTAAATCTCGAGATTTTCCAATTGATAATTTTGGTGTCCCTTTAGCGGGAAGCTTAATTCCTTGGATTGATAAAGATTTAAATAATGGTCAAAGTAAGGAAGAGTGGAAAGGTTCGGCTGAAACCAACAAAATTCTCGGAAGAGAAAACAATCCAATTGTCATTGAGGGATTGTGTGTGCGCATTGGCGCTATGCGATGCCATAGTCAAGCCTTAACAATTAAATTAAAAAAGAGTATTTCTTTGGAGGAAATTAATCAAACCATAAGTAACGCTAATCCATGGGTGAAGTTAATTCCAAATGAGAGAGAAATTTCAATGAAAGAGTTAAGTCCTGCTGCAGTCTCAGGCAAGCTTTCTATTCCTATAGGCAGAATTCGAAAACTTAATATGGGGCCTGAATATATTTCAGCTTTCACAGTGGGTGATCAATTGCTATGGGGTGCTGCAGAGCCTCTTAGACGTATTTTAAGAATACTTATTAAATCTATTTAAAAGAAATTTATGAGCCAAAAAATTAAAAACTTATTTTTATTTTGCTTACTTTTGCTACCGCTTGTTGGCAATGCGTTGCAGCTGGGTAAAATCGTTGTGACATCATCTCAAGGGCAGCCCCTGAATGCTGAAATTGAAATGATGTTAACGCCAGGTGAAGATTTATCGAAACTTAAGACATCACTGGCAACGAAAGAGAGTTATGAGTCGCAAGGTATAGAGCGTCTTGCTATCCACAATAATATTTCTGTTGAACTACAAAAAAATGAAAAAGGTCAGACCATCCTAAAGCTGAAAAGCACTCAGCCTGTGCCGGATCCATTTTTAGATTTGCTCATTCAAGTCGATTCAGCAAAAGGAAGAAATTACCGTGAATATACCGTACTTCTCGACCCACCAGAGACACCTATTATTCAGCAGGAGAAAATTGTAGCTATTGATAAAGCAGAGCCATTGCCGATGAATGATAAAAAAGAGGTAAAGGAAAGCGTTGATAAAAATAAGATTACTTTTGAAAAAGAAAATAAAAATAATCTTAAACCTTTAGAGAAAAATAAGCCTGCTGATCTATCCTCAAAATCAATAACGGTTAAACCTGCAGATACTATATATAAAATTGCAAGGGAAAATAAAATACCTGGTATTACTACCGAACAAATGGTTGTTGGTATTTTTAATCTTAATGAGCTTGCTTTTACGAATAAAAATATTAACGGTTTAGAAGTTGGACAGAAGATTGCCTTGCCAACAAAAGATGATTTTATGAATTTAACCCATGCAAAAGCGATGGCTGAAATTAAAATTCAATCTTCGCAATGGAATAAATATAGTACAAAAACTGCTGAGGCTGTTGCAAATAGCCCCAAAGTAATTTCGACTACTCCTGAAGTGCCTTTAACGCCTGCAACCATTATTCAAAATCAGCCAGCTTCTTCTGCGCCGCGCATTAAATTAACAGGTGATACGTTAACTAATAATAAAAATAGTAAAGAAATTATTCAAAAAGAAATTAATCAGATTAATGATGATAAGACAGCCTTAGAAAAAAATATCAAAGATGCCGAACAAAAAATTATTCTTTTGGAAAAAGAACTCGCTGATGCAAAAAAAATATTAACCATATCTAATCAAGCCTTATTCGATCTTCAAGAGAAATCAAAGCAAGTTAATCAAACTAAAGATTCAACTACCAAAGCACCCATAGTTGAATCTAAACCAGAACTTACCTCGCTCATCAGTCAGGCAAGTGAAGCAGATGCGAATAAAAATGATATAGCCGTCCCTGCGGACACATCTTTTAAATCTTCTATTTCTGATAGCCCTAGTGAGGAAAAAGCAAATGCGCAATTGGCATCTGATAAGGAAGCTTCAAGCGTATCATCGTCTAGCGGCCTATTTATTTTCTTAGGTGTTCTATTGGCTATCTTAATTATGCTTTTTGTTATCAAAATTAAAAGACAGAAAGAGCAAAAAGAACTTATTGATTCAATGAGTGTTGATAAAGATAAATTTTATTCTGAAATAGCTGGTTCTGAAGCGCCACCAATCAAAGAACAAAGCACTATAGAAGATAACGATTTGTCAGGCACTACAAGCAATTTATCGGATAAAGATCAGAAGCCAACTCATTTTGATTAGGCCATTGAACGATTAAACTATCGTGCATGCATTAGTTAAATTGGTAGGTATTTTATGTGCTTTATTGCTAATCAATAAATATAATTTTAGTTTTAATCTTTTTTTGCTTTTTTTTATTTTAGTTTTTTCTTTTTTTATAAAGTTTTCAATACCTAAACTTATTATTAGGTTGAAATTTTTTCTTATCATCACCTTTTTGCTCTATGTTTTTAATACGCCGGGTGAATATGTGTTTCTTTGGCCCTACCTATCTCCATCATACGAAGGTCTTTTATTAGGTTCAACTCAAATTATGCGTCTTATTAATTCAGTTGCTATTATTACGATGATGATTTCATTAATGACTTATCAAACCTTAATCGAGACTTTTTATTTAATTTTTAAGCCATTAAAACGATTTGGTATTGATGCAAAACGTTTTGCCGTTCGTCTTTATTTAACAATGGAATATGTGAAGACTTTTCAATCAAAACGTAAACTTCGCTTTACCCTTAACGATTTGTCTTCGTTACTCCTATATTCAAGCAATAAAAATCATATGAATCTTTCACATATTCAAATTAAAGAAGAAAGAGTTAATGGCTCATCTTTACTTTTAATTATCTCAATGATCTTCACTACTCTATTTTTAATTTTTTACTTATAAACTGCTATGAAAATCGCATTGTGTATTGAATATGATGGATCTAATTTCTCTGGATGGCAGAAGCAAAACGATGTGGATTCGATTCAAGGTGAAATTGAAAAAGCACTTGAAAGTATTGCGCTAGAAAAATTGGATACTTACGCTTCGGGTCGAACCGATACTGGTGTTCATGCGCTCGTTCAAATAGTTCATTTCGAAACTAAAATTCAAAGACCTATCACTGCTTGGGTAAGAGGTGTTAATGCCTTTTTACCATCATCTATTCGAGTGTTATGGGCGCAAGAAGTTGATGATACTTTCCATGCGCGGTATTCAGCCTCACAACGTCATTATGAGTATTTAGTTTATAACGCTTCTTTTCCGTCTGCTTTGTGGGCTAATAAGGCAGGATGGATTCATGATGAGCTTGATTTTAAAAAGATGAAAGAAGCCATTCAGTATTTTGAGGGTGAGCATGATTTTAGTGCGTTTCGATCTTCAGAGTGCCAAGCCAAAAGCCCCATAAGAACAATGTCCCGAATATCTCTTATAAACTACCATCCTTTTTATCTATTTAAGTTTTCGGCGAATGGTTTCCTTCACCACCAAATTAGAAACATGATGGGAGCTATTTTGTATATTGGTAAAGGAAATTACCCAAGCGATTATATTGAAGAATTGTTGTTATCTAAAGACAGGACAAAGTCACCCCCTACATTTTCACCTGACGGTCTTTATTTGTCTGGTGTGGATTATGACGTGAGATACGCATTTCCTTTTATGCGCAGAACTGTCAATATTTTTGACAATAATCATTTATGACAAGATCGTTAATCCTTATAATGAATATCTTTCATCTTGAATTGATTTTACATTGAGAACACGCACTAAAATTTGCGGCATTACTCGCTTGGAGGATGCAAAAGCTTCCATCCTTGCAGGTTGTGATGCGCTTGGCTTCGTTTTTTATAAAGAAAGCCCACGTTACATTGCTTTAGATGCTTTTAAAGTTATTGCTAGAGAGTTACCTCCATTTGTGACTAAAGTTGGCCTTTTTGTGAATGCTGATCCTGCTGAAATAGAAGAGGCGATTCGATCTGGATTAGTGAATGTTTTACAGTTTCATGGCGATGAAACACCTGATTTTTGCAGACAATTTAAATTTCCTTATATCAAAGCAGTTGCAGTCTCCTCTTCGGTAGATTTGTTACAATATGCCAAGGATTTTTATGATGCAGAAGCTTTATTACTTGATGCGTCTCATGAGTACCTTAAGGGCGGCACAGGCCAAACATTTGATTGGAATTTAATTCCCCATTCGCTCTCTAAACCAATTGTATTGGCGGGCGGACTTAATGTGGACAATGTTAAAGAAGCTATAAACCAAGTGAAACCTTATGCAGTTGATATCAGCGGTGGCGTTGAAGATTCAAAAGGTATTAAAAATTCTCTTAAAATTCAAGCATTTATAAAGGAAACTCAAGATGCAACCGTATGATATGCCAGATGAAAAAGGCCATTTTGGTCAATTTGGCGGCGTATTTGTCGCAGAAACTTTAATTGAAGCGCTTGATGAATTAAGAACGATGTATGAAAAATATCGTCACGATCCTGATTTTCTTGCTGAACTTCAATACGACTTAAAGCATTTTGTAGGTCGTCCAAGCCCAATCTACCATGCTAAAAGGTGGTCTGATCGAGTGGGTGGTGCGCAAATTTACTTGAAGCGGGAAGACTTAAATCATACAGGCGCTCACAAAGTTAACAATACTGTAGGTCAAGCTTTACTCGCGAAACGTATGGGCAAGCCACGCATCATAGCCGAGACGGGGGCAGGGCAGCATGGGGTTGCAACAGCGACTATCTCAGCACGTTTAGGCCTTGAGTGTGTAGTTTATATGGGAGCTGAAGATGTAAAAAGACAGGCGCCTAATGTATACCGCATGAAACTTCTTGGCGCTACGGTTGTTCCTGTAGAAAGCGGGTCTAAAACTCTAAAAGATGCGCTTAATGAAGCGATGAGAGATTGGGTGACTAACATCTCTACTACCTTTTATATCATTGGTACTGTGGCAGGACCTCACCCTTACCCTATGATGGTTCGTGATTTTAATTCTGTCGTAGGTGTTGAATGTAAATCGCAAATGAATGAAATGATTGGTCGGCAACCAGATGCAGTGGTCGCTTGCGTGGGCGGCGGTTCAAATGCGATGGGTATTTTTTATCCCTATATAGATTTGCGCGAAGTTCGATTAATTGGCGTTGAAGCTGCAGGGCATGGTATCGAAACAGGCAAACACGCAGCACCTTTAACTGCCAATAGCCCTATAGGTGTATTGCATGGCAATCGAACATACTTAATGCAGAATGAAGAAGGTCAAATTATTGAAACACATTCAATTTCAGCAGGTCTTGATTATCCAGGCGTTGGCCCTGAACATGCTTGGTTAAAAGATATAAAGCGCGCTGAATATGTTGCTGTTACAGATACAGAGGCTTTAGATGCGTTCCATAGTTTATGTCTTACCGAAGGTATTATTCCAGCGCTTGAAACTAGCCATGCTCTCGCATATGCAGAGAAGCTTGCGAAAACGATGAAGCCTGACCAAGTCATTCTTGTTAATTTATCTGGCCGAGGTGACAAGGATATTAATACTGTGGCTAAAATTTCAAATATCAATCTATAAAGTTTTTATGTCGAGAATTACAAATACATTTAAAACGCTTAAAGAAAAAAATAAAAAAGCTTTAATTCCTTATATTACAGCGGGCGATCCTCATCCTGATCTCACCGTATCAATGATGCATGCTTTGGTAGATTCGGGTGCTGACATGATTGAATTAGGTATTCCTTTTTCAGACCCAATGGCAGATGGTCCCACTATTCAAAGAGCAAGCGAAAGAGCTTTGGCCCATCATGTAGGTTTATCTCATGTATTTAAAATGGTTAAAACTTTTAGAGAAAACGATGATAAAACACCCATCATCTTAATGGGCTATGCAAATCCTATTGAAGCGATTGGTGCTGAGACTTTTGTGGAAAGAGCAAAATCTTCTGATGTGGATGGAATTATTACTGTAGATTACCCTCCTGAAGAGTGCGTGGAATTTACAAAACTTCTAAAAGAAAAAAACATTGATAGTATTTTTTTATTGTCGCCAACCTCAGAATTAGACAGAGTAAAATTAATTATCGAGCAAGCTTCTGGATTTTTATATTACGTCTCCTTAAAGGGCGTTACAGGCGCTGCTAATATTGATATTGAGCAGGTGAAGTCTAAAGTTGGTATGATTCGGGAATTAACGGATCTTCCTATTGGCGTGGGTTTTGGAGTAAAAGATGCAGCAACAGCGAAAGAAGTTGCTAAGATTTCCGATGCAGTTGTCGTTGGCAGTCGCATGGTTCAGGAAATTGAGAGTTCAAATAAAGAAAATTTAATTCAAAACATTTCGAAGTTAATGAAAGAATTAAGAGAAGCAGTTAATTAATGAGTCGAGTACAACTATGAGCTGGTTAAAAAATGTTATACCTCCAAAAATAAAACGTATTGTTGGAAGTGTATCTAAAAAAAATATTCCCGAAGGTTTATGGTGTAAATGCCCTTCATGTCAGGCTGTGCTCTATCGAACAGACCTTGAGCAAAATATGGAGGTTTGTCCAAAATGTTCTTTTCATAATCGAATTTCAGCTCGCTCACGTATAGATACCTTGTTAGATAAAGACAAAAGAAAAGAAATTGGTGCGCTAATTCAGCCTTTAGATTCTTTAAAGTTTAACGATACGCAAAGTTATGCTGATCGTATTAAGTCATCACAAAAAGATCTGAACGAAAAAGATGCAATGGTTGTGATGCAGGGTTTAATGGAAGGCAAACCTGTTGTGATAGCCGCTTTTGAATTTAAGTTCATGGGCGGGTCTATGGGCTCAGTCGTGGGTGAAAAATTTGTACGCGGTATTCAGGCTGCTATTAAAGCGAAAGCCACATTCATATGTGTCTCGGCAAGCGGTGGCGCCAGAATGCAAGAAGGATTACTTTCACTCATGCAGATGGCAAAAACGAGTGCTGCTTTAACTAAACTAA
>Ga0102896_1001073_pt1 | contig 9681 bp, 9 predicted proteins | sample Colrivmet1554A02_FD_78457 | JGI IMG/M metagenome (GOLD analysis project Ga0102896, IMG submission 78457) | Estuarine microbial communities from the Columbia River estuary - metaG 1554A-02 | ecosystem: Environmental > Aquatic > Marine > Intertidal zone > Estuary | place: USA: Columbia River Estuary...
CGAGCAGTTATCGGAGGTTGCTCCAAATTAAAAACAATCCTTTTTTCAACGCCCTGCAGGTTAAGTTCTCCTATGCAATAACTTGTCATAAAGCACAAGGGGGTCAATGGGATACGGTTTTTATTGAACAGCCTTATCTACCGGATGGTTTCACAGTTGAATCGATGAGATGGTTGTATACGGCCATGACAAGAGCCAAGAAAAAACTCTATTTGATCGGTTTTGACAAAACATTTTTCGATTAATTCAAAAGCATATATTTGCCACATGATCTCCATGGCCCTCATTCCTGCTCGTTATGCATCAACTCGTTTGCCCGCTAAGCTTATGCTCGATTTGGGTGGGGCTCCTGTGATTGTGCGCACCTACCAAGCGGTGTTGGCTACGGGCTTATTTGATGAGGTTTACGTGGTGACTGACCACTCCGATATAGCTCAATCGATAGAATCTGTGGGGGGTAAGGTATTGATCAGCACTCAATCGTACGACTGCGGGAGCGATCGGATTGCCGCTGCAGCAGCGTCCCTTGAGGCAGACATCATCCTTAATGTACAAGGAGATGAACCGTTTATTGACCGTGAAAGCTTAGCTGCTTTACTGGATGTTTTTAGAAAAGACACCGCCTCACAAATTGATGTGGCCTCGTTGATGTTTGTCATTGATCAACCTCAGGACATCAATAACCCCAATCACGTGAAAGTCATTGTCGATCAATACAATCAGGCGCTTTATTTCTCCAGAGCGCCGATTCCCTATGTGCGTGAAGCAGATGATCGGGCTGTTTACTACCAACATAAAGGCGTTTATGCCTTCAGAAAAAGTGCCCTGTGTGCATTTCCTACATTGCCTATGGGGCCTTTGGAAAAAGCTGAAAAAATTGAAGCCATTCGTTTTTTGGAATCAGGAAGAAAAATAAAGATGGTAGAAACAAAGATCTCCAGCATCGGCATCGACACCCAACAAGATATTGAAAAAGCAAGAGCACTATGGGCATTGACTTAAGTCAAATAACGGCTATTGGATTTGATGCAGATGATACTCTGTGGGTTAATGAAACCTATTTTAGAAAGACAGAGGAAGCTTTTGGCTTATTGCTGTCCGGGTATGAAACGCCCAATCAAATCGACCAGCTTCTGTTTTTAAAAGAGATGGAAAACTTGCCTAAATATGGCTATGGAATCAAAGGATTTGTCTTATCTATGATCGAGTGTGCCTTGGAAATATCCCAAGGCAAGATATCACCGAGCCATCTCAGTCAAATACTTCAATGGGGAAAGGAAATGATTGAACACCCCGTAGAACTTTTACCCGGTGTGCCAGAAGTATTGGAGAAGCTTTCCAAAACTCATCGGTTATTGGTATTGACAAAAGGTGATTTATTGGATCAGGAGCGCAAGCTAGAGCGTTCAGGCCTAGATCCATTTTTTCATCATGTGGAAGTCCTCAGCGATAAGCAGCCCAGTAATTACAAACGATTGTTAGATCATTTGGAAATTGATCCAAAAAACTTTTTGATGGTGGGTAATTCTATTAAATCAGATATCTTACCCGTGCTGCAGATCGGCGCTCATGCGATCCATATCCCTTTTCATACAACTTGGCAACACGAAATTGTCAGTCCCAGCGCAGATGATACCTTTATTACCTTGGATCAGATGTTGGATTTACTCACTTTTATCAAATAGTCATGCGATCGATAAGCCGATTTATCCTGTTGACTTTATTGGGCTGGCGGATCAAGGGGACCTTTGAACCTATAAATCAGTGTGTGGTTATTGCGGCTCCCCATACCAGTAATTGGGATTTTCCCTTAGGGTTATTGACGCGCAAGATCATTGGCCTAGAAATTAATTACATTGGCAAAAAGAGTTTGTTTAAACCTCTGTGGGGTTGGTTTTTCCGCTGGACTGGTGGCGCTCCTGTAGAGCGCGATAAAAATTCGGACGCTGTAGCAGCTATTGTTTCCTTATTTCAAAAGAAAAAAGTATTCAGATTAGCCTTGGCTCCAGAGGGAACTCGGAAAAAAGTGGAACGTTGGAGGACTGGTTTTTACCACATTGCCCTGGGGGCTCATGTTCCTTTGCTGATGATCGCCATGGACTATGCTAAAAAAGAAGTCCGCATTAGTGAACCACTTTGGTTAGTGGGTGAGCCTAATGCGGACTTTGCTAAAATTGAGGAGTTTTTTAGTGGGGCACAAGGTAAAATTCCTGCCTACACCTCGTTAAAAATCCAATAGCTATTCAGATTCTTCCATGGTGTGGTACACGTTTTGAACATCATCATCCTCTTCAATGCGTTCTAATAGTTTTTCAACGTCTGCCATCTGTTCCTCGGTTAATTTTTTGATGACTTGAGGGATGCGTTCAAAGCCTGAAGAAAGTATGGTGAATCCTCTTGATTCCAATTCTTTTTGCAAGGTTCCGAATTGTTCAAACGGTGCGTATATCACAATGCCATCTTCATCTAAAAACACTTCTTCGCATCCGAAATCAATTAGGTCTAACTCGAGTTCTTCTACATCTAAACCGTCAGCCTGGATTCTAAAGTTACAGGTGTGGTCAAACATAAACTCTACGGATCCTGAGGTTCCAAGGCTGCCATTGCATTTATTGAAGTATGAACGAATATTGGCGACAGTTCTTGTGTTGTTGTCTGTAGCTGTCTCAATCAGAATGGCAATTCCATGAGGAGCATATCCTTCAAACAACACCTCTTTATAGTCTCCTTGTGATTTATCGCTCGCTTTTTTTATGGCGCGTTCCACATTCTCTTTCGGCATGTTTACCGATTTCGCATTCTGGATAACCGCTCTTAATCGGCTGTTGCTGTCCGGATCTGGTCCTCCTTCTTTGACAGCCATAACGATGTCTTTGCCTATTCTGGTGAATGCTTTGGACATAGCCGCCCAACGCTTCATTTTTCTAGCCTTTCTAAATTCAAACGCTCTTCCCATAATTGTGTGATGTAATAGGGGGTAAAATTAAGTATTTTTCAGTGCTTATGCAGCTCCACCAGGAATAGAAACGCAGTGTTCAATGCGTTCGGCCAAGGCAAAATCATTTAACGTGACCGCCTTTACGCTAGGTGTTTGAATGCTGACCAATAGGGTGTTAAATGTATTTGTCCACTTGGGGTAATGCCCCATTTTTTCACATTCAAAAGCTATGCGAGTCATCGCAGAGAATGCTTCTTTAAAATCGGCAAACTGAAAACTACTCATCAAACAGTTTTCTTTATGTCCCCAGTGTGGTAAGTGCTTTAGGTTTTCCTGTATTTCTTGTTCTGTAAGTGCTTTCATTGGGGTAATTTATGCTTTATAAAAGGGTAGTTTAACGATTTCGGCAGGTATTTGTTTGTCTCGGATACGCACAAAGATTTTTGTTCCCAGGGTGCAATAAGCTCGGTCCAGGTAACCCATACCGATACCTTCTGATAGACTAGGGGACATGGTTCCTGAAGTCACCACACCAATAGCCTGACCAGCTTGATTTTCCAGGATATAGTCATGCCGTGGAATTCCGCGATCCAATAATTTAAACCCAACTAGTTTTCGCTCACTGCCGGCTTCTTTTTCTGCGCGTAATGTTTCGCTGTTGATAAATGGTTTAGTGAATTTGGTGATCCATCCTAATCCAGCACTGATCGGAGAGGTGTAGTCATTGATGTCGTTGCCGTACAAGCAATAGCCCATTTCTAATCTAAGTGTATCTCTAGCAGCCAAACCTACTGGTTGGATGCCTAATGTGGAACCAGAGTGCAATACAGCATCCCATAATGCCGCGGCCTCATTTTTGGGCACATACAATTCAAATCCTCCAGCGCCAGTGTATCCAGTAGCTGAAATCAGTACGTTGTCTATTCCAGCTAAAGTCCCATGGGTGAAGTGGTAGTAGGGGATTTCACCCAGAGATACTTGAGTCAGCGGTTGAAGCGTTTGTGGGGCTAAGGGCCCTTGAACGGCTAAAAGTGCATAATCGTCCGATAAATTGTCGAGTAAAGCCCCAAATGATGTGTTCTCCTTTTCGAGGTGAGCAAAATCCTTATCTATGTTGGAGGCGTTGACCACCAAAAAATAGTCATCCTCAGCGATTTGGTAGATTATTAGGTCATCCACAATCCCCCCGGTATGGTTAGGAAAACAACTGTATTGTGCTTTACCTGGCCTGAGTTGTTCTAAATCGTTGGAAGTCGTCCACTGAAGTAATGCTTTAGCTTGAGGTCCTTTAACCGTAAACTGCCCCATGTGAGACACATCGAATACACCCACTTGTTGGCGCACACACTGGTGTTCTACATTAATGCCCGCGTAGGAAACCGGCATTTCAAATCCTGCAAAAGGCACCATTTTGGCCCCCAATGCAAGGTGTTTATCATAAAGAGGAGTTCTTTTCATCGAGCTAAATATTTGCCCAAAAATAAGGTATTCCCCAAGAATTTTAAGATTTACTAAGTGCTTAATTAATGTTTTTGCATTAATACCTCTTTCAATTCATCATAGTTTTTGATGACGGTAGATTTTTTTTCCGAATGCATTAAACGCTGTAATCCTTCAGGGAGTTCCGGGGAGAACCCCAAGGCTTCGGCAACTACTTCCGTAAACTTAACGGGATGAGCGGTTTCTAAAAATACACCAAAGTGGTTTGGCTTTTCATGAAGATAGCGCTCAAGTCCTAGGTAACCAATAGCTCCATGTGGGTCAGCTACATAATTGTATTGATGGTAAACCCTTTGCATGGCGTCCATTGTCTGAGCATCAGTAAAGGAATAACTGCTTATATGATTTCTTAATTTATTGAGGTCGTGGTCATGCAAGGTCTCTATACGAATCCAATTGCTGGGATGGGCTACATCCATGGCATTTGATCGCGTCGCCACGGATGTTCTATCGGTCCATACCCCGGAGTTTAGAAAATCGGGGACTGTTTTGTTACTGTTGGTCGCCGCGATAAAATGCGCCACTTCTAGGCCTAGTTTTTGGGCCACAAAACCTGCACATAAATTGCCAAAGTTTCCTGAGGGAACACTGATTACCCATGGTTTGTCCGTAGATTTTTTTTGTTGCAAGGCTACAAAATAATACAACATCTGGGGTAGCCAACGCGCTACGTTAATCGAGTTGGCTGAGGTTAATTTGCGGGTAGATCTCACTTGTTGATCGACAAATGCGGTTTTCACCATTTCTTGACAATCATCAAATGAACCGAGCACTTCGATAGCTTTTATATTTTGACCCAGCGCGGTAAGTTGTTTTTCCTGTAAGGGGCTTACTTTACCACTGGGGTAGAGGATAACTACTTCCACACCGGACACCCCCAAAAAACCATCGGCCACTGCACCGCCAGTATCCCCAGAAGTAGCTACTAAGACTGTTGTTTTTTCACCGTTTTGTGCAGAAAAATACCCCAAACAACGCGCCATAAATCGGGCGCCAACATCCTTAAAAGCCAGTGTTGGTCCATGAAATAATTCTAATACACCTATATGGTCATCTAACCTTACTACGGGAAGGTCAAAGTCTACAGCTGAAAAAGCAATTTCAGCGAGTGTATTTTTATCTATGTCGTTACCGACAAAATGTTTCATCACTTCAAATCCCAATTCCTTTTTGTCCATAGTGGTATATGCGGACCAAAAAGATTTACCCAATACAGGTAAATGATCCGGAAAATACAGACCCCGATCAGGGGCAATTCCTGTAGTGGCTGCTTCTTTAAAACTCGCGGTAAGTTTGGGGTTACTCAGACTTTTGTATATCATAAAAGAGCCGTTTAAACTTGAATCATTTTAATTCCTTGTGTGTTGATTTTGGCACAGTGTACCTCAAAATCAATGCCCCATTGTCGGTAGTTTATCTCAATGGCTTGAGCGATAGATCGCGCTTGGTCGTTACCTTGCGCTAGGCCAAATACGGATGGGCCAGAGCCTGAAATTCCCGCTCCTAAAGCACCGGACTCCAGCATGGTTTTTTTAAGTTCATCAAAGCCAGGGATGAGCAGCGATCTAATGGGCTCTACAACCACGTCGACCAATGATCTGGAGATTAATCCGTAATCATTGGTATACAACCCAGCGATCAATCCACCTAAATTTCCCCATTGGGTAGTTGCCTGGCGCAAGCTTAATTGCGTTTTTAAGATACTGCGCGCATCTTGTGTTTTAATTTCAATTTGCGGATGAAGCACCACAGCATACAGGTCATCAGGGCAGGGTAGTGCCACTATATCCAATGGTTCATAGGAACGAATCAATGTAAATCCGCCAAAGATACCAGGGGCCACATTATCCGCATGGGCCACACCACTGGCTAGTTTTTCTCCCTCCATGGCAAACGAAACCAATTCAAGGGGAGAAAACGGCCTGTTCAATAACTCATTTAGACCCCAAACAGCGCCTGAAGCGCTGGCTGCACTGGATCCGATTCCACTTCCCGCCTTGATGTTTTTTTCAATCATTAAACTAAACCCAGGTGGATCACCCCCTTGAGATTTATAGGTATTAAGCAGACTAAGCCCAGCAACACCTGCCGTGTTTTTGGCTACATCCAAAGGAAGGTCTGCACCTTTAATCTCGCTGATTTGCCAACCTGGTTTGTCGGTTACTTCAAAATGCATGACATCACCAACCTCATCTAGAGCGACACCCAACACATCAAAACCACAAGAGATATTGGCAATGGTACCTGGTGAAAATAAACTTAGCTTTTTCATCTATTCCTGTTTTGCGGCACGAATTATATCAGCAAAAATACCCGACGCGGTAACTGCTGCACCCGCACCTGCACCTTGAATGACCATGGGACTTGTCGGATAACGCGCAGAATATAATAGTACGATATTATCACTTCCCGGCAAGTGAAAAAATGGGTGATCTTTAGGGATTACTTCAATACCTACACGGGCCTTTTGCCCATCGAGTAGTGCGGTGTATTTAAGTTTAGCCCCATGATCCTGGGCATTTTGCCACAATTGATGCATTTTAGTTTCATCCTTAATCAATTGTGCATACAGATCCTGATTGTTATGTGTGGCCAAAGCTTCAGGAGATAGAAAAGAGTTGTTTTGAATATCACTCATTTCTAATTCAAGTCCAGCTTCCCGAGCCAAAATCAATATTTTACGCATGACATCAACTCCGCTTAGATCAATTTTAGGATCTGGCTCCGTATACCCTTTTTCTTGAGCTTGCCCCACCACAGCAGCAAAATCATCCCCTTGATAGTGGTGAAATATAAAATTCAGGCTTCCCGACAAAACGGCTTGTATTCGATGTATTCTATCCCCAGAGGCCACCATGTTTTTTATGGTATCAATAATAGGCAAACCTGCTCCTACATTGGTTTCGTATAAAAAAGAAGCTTGGTATTTTCCACAGAGCTCTTGCAATTGCAGGTAATAGTCAAATGAAGCTGAACATGCTATTTTATTACAGGTGACTACAGAAATACTGTTTGAGAGATAAGTGGGGTAGGAGTTGGCTACCTCAGCGTTGGCTGTATTATCGACAAAAATTGAATTTCTTAGGTTAAGGCGTTTAACTTCCTGAGCAAAGCCATCTAGCGAACTCACTGTACCCCCAGCGAGTAAATTGGCCCATTGGGATAATTCAATTCCAGATTCATCGAAACACATAGTTTTTGAATTGGCCATGCCGACCACCCTAACCTGAAGCTGCAGGTGATTTTGTAGGTAATCGCTTTGGCTTTCCAATTGCGCCAATAATTGACTCCCGACAGTTCCTACCCCCATGATGAATAAGTTGATCTGTTTGGTCTGGGCTTCAAAAAAAGTTTCATGAAGCGCATTAATCGCTTTGGGCACATCCTTTTCAGCAATTACCGCCGAAATATTGCGTTCTGATGACCCTTGGGCGATCACGCGAATATTCACATTATTTCGTCCAAGAGTTTGAAACATCTTACCACTGAGTCCCTGGTGACTTCTCATTTGGTCCCCAACTAAGGCCAATATAGCCATATCCATCTCTGGAATGAGTTTGTTAATCATCCCCTGTTTCCTCTCGTAACTAAACGCTTCATTAACTACATCAACAGCTTTTTGAGCATCCACGGAGGCAATAGCAATAGTTATTGAGTGTTCTGAGGAAGCTTGGGTGATCAAAACCACATTGATCTGTGCTTGTGAAAGCACAGAAAAAAACTTTTGAGAAATCCCTGGAATTCCCACCATACCAGGTCCCTCCAGTGAAACTAGAGCCATATTGGGTATATGGCTTATGCCGCGAACTGTTTTTTGTTTCTTACCTCCAGTCGCACTGATTAAGGTCCCGGGGTCTTCTGGGGCAAATGTGTTTTTGATGCGCAAAGGTATCCCATCAGCCATGGCAGGCTGTATGGTTGGCGGGTAGAGCACTTTAGCGCCAAAATGCGAAAGCTCCATAGCTTCCTCATAGGAAATTTCTTCAATGGGTTTGGCAGATTTAACCCATTGAGGGTGTGCAGTAAACATCCCACTCACATCCGTGTAAATCAATAATTCACGAGCGCTTAAACCTGCAGCTGCCAAAGAGGCTGAGTAATCGGAACCTCCTCTTCCTAAAGTAGTTGTGTGGCCCGAGGCATCTGACCCAATAAACCCACCCATGATTTGGACCTGATGACCTGAAGCGGCTGCTTGTTGTAGCGCGCTATATGTAGTTGCTGTATCCACTTGGGCTTTGCCGTGTTGGCTGTTGGTACGGATCAATAAACGCGCAGCCCAATAGGTTAAATCTATGCCCAAACTCTGCAGGTAAGCGGCCATAATTTCACTGGATAAAAGCTCCCCATAGGCCAAAACTTGGTCGCTGAGTCTTGGTGTCGTTTCTCCTATTAGGTAAGCGCCTTCTAGGAGTGCATCCAATTGATTGACACTTTGTTTCATCCGGCTGATGACTCCGCTTTGTATCGATACAGGAATAAGGGATTTTACGGCATCAAGGTGGGTTTTTTCTATTTCATTGATTAAGGTCTGGTAGGTGGCTTCTCGGTTTGAAGCACTATTTAATGCATTTACTAATAAATCGGTAATTCCGCCCATGGCGGATACTACTACAGTGACGCGCTCTTTTTGAGCGTATGATTGAATGATCTGTGCAACTTGACGTATTGCAGACTCGTGGGCTACTGAACTGCCGCCGAATTTAAGAACCAACATGTTGATATGGGATAAAGATGAGTAAGTAATAAAGTAAGGTCCGAGGAAAATATAGCGTTACCCCCAAGGGGTAGTCATCGGAGCTGTAGTACCTGTAGTCAAGGTACTTGTAGGGAAAGTAAAAATGCCGGAAAAGGCCATAACTCAAATGGATATGGCCCAAATGTAATTAAAATCAAACGGGAGTACCTAGACTAGCTGATTTTTTGTGAATATGAAAAAAACCGACATTAAAAGTTAAACAACCCTTAATGCTAAGGGTTGAAAACCAATAATTAAGTATTTACAAAGCGGTTGTTCCCTTTTCTATACGTACGTTTAATTCAGTATCGCCCTCATGCCAATCAAGTGCTATAGCGTCGCCTTGGGACATTTGGGAGAGGATGATTTGCTCTGCCAAAACATCTTCGACATATTTTTGAATAGCCCGTTTTAAAGGTCTAGCGCCATACTGAGGATCAAATCCCTTTTCTGCGATAAAGCTTTTAGCGGCCTCGCTTAGTTTTATTTGATAGCCTAAAGATTC
>Ga0102896_1001107_pt1 | contig 9537 bp, 10 predicted proteins | sample Colrivmet1554A02_FD_78457 | JGI IMG/M metagenome (GOLD analysis project Ga0102896, IMG submission 78457) | Estuarine microbial communities from the Columbia River estuary - metaG 1554A-02 | ecosystem: Environmental > Aquatic > Marine > Intertidal zone > Estuary | place: USA: Columbia River...
AATCGTCGCTTTATTGATTCTGACCATGCCCTAGAGGAACGCTGCGGAGTAAAGATTCCGACTATCTTTGAAATGGAAGGGGAGTCAGGTTTTCGTAAGCGCGAGTCTCAAATCATTGAGGAGCTCACTCAAGAAAAAGATGTGATTCTGGCAACCGGTGGCGGCAGTGTATTGCTTCCCGAAAACCGTCAGGCCTTAAAGGGACGTGGCACTGTAATCTACTTGCATGCCGATCCCATTGAGCTTTGGCATCGAACCAAAGGAGGGGAAGGTCGCCCTTTGCTGCAAAATGGAGATCCAAAGACTATCTTAGGAAATCTTTATGCACTTCGCGACCCCCTCTATCGAGAAATTGCTGATCATATTATTGAAACTGGTAAACCGAGCGTTACCCAATTAGTTAATACTCTCTTAATGCAACTTGAGCTCGCCCCATGAAAACATTAGAAGTCTCCTTAGGGGATCGTAGTTATCCCATTTATATTGGCTCTGGTCTTATTAGCAAGTCCGAGCTCTTTCAGCCCTTCATTGCAGGTCAATTCGTTTATATCGTGAGTAATACGACTGTTGCACCGCTTTATAGTAAAAAGCTTATTGAAACGATTTCAGGGGATGCTAAATCGGTTCATGAGATCATCCTACCTGATGGCGAGTCTTATAAGGACTGGGCCACCATCCAAAAAATCTTTGATGCTCTGCTTGCCAATGGGGCAGATCGTAAAACTGTCATTATTGCCCTCGGTGGTGGAGTGGTTGGTGATATGGCTGGTTTTGCAGCGGCTAGCTTTATGCGGGGTATCCGCTTTATTCAAGTACCAACGACTCTCTTGGCCCAAGTAGATTCCTCTGTCGGTGGCAAAACCGGTATTAACCACCCCCTAGGTAAAAATATGATTGGGGCCTTTCATCAACCGGTTGCCGTGATTGCTGACCTTGATACGCTCAAAACTCTACCGCCTCGAGAGTTATCAGCAGGTCTTGCCGAAGTTGTTAAACATGGGGCCATTGCCGATGCTACTTTTTTTGAATGGATTGAGTCTCATACCAAAGAGTTATTAAATTGTGATCTCACGGTAATGGGCCATGCTGTAGAGCGCTCGTGCGAAATTAAATCTGCCGTTGTAGCGGTCGATGAAAAAGAATCGGGTATTCGAGCCATTCTTAATTATGGACACACATTTGGACACGCTATTGAGTCTGGCTTAGGCTACGGCGAGTGGTTGCATGGTGAAGCGGTCGCTTGCGGCATGGTAATGGCAGCAGATCTATCGGCTCGTTTAGGTCATATTTCTGCGAGCGATGTAAGTCGTATTAAGCGGTTGGTCGATGCCCTTGCTTTACCGACTTGTGCGCCCAAGCTTGGTAGTCAGCGTTTTTTTGAACTGATGCAAATCGATAAAAAAACAGAGGGCGGGATGATTCGGTATATCACCCTTGAAAAAATTGGGCAGGCCAAAATTGAAGGGGCTGATGAGGCACTTGTTAATCAAACTCTTAGTGCTTTTCAGGCAAGCTGACCTTAATCTCTTTTCCTGCTTGAGCGCTCACAAAGGAGGATAAATCAGCGAGTAGCTCATTACCGGTCTTGGTATCTAACCACAGCGGCTTTAATACAGTTCCAGCCCAACGATAATGAAAACCACCCGCCTTTGCTGCAACCCAAATCTCATGAAGAGGTGCTTGCGTATTTACGACGATGACACTGCGATCACGAAATACAATATTGATCACATTACCGCCCTGCCTTGCAATATCTAAGTCCAGATCCATAGCTTCATCGGCTTTCTCAAGTGCGAGCTCAATCGACTGTAAAAGTTGACTAGCAATCTGATGAAACTGCTTATCGTCAATTTTTTCAGTCGGGAGTAAGTTAGTGTTCTGCATGCTATATTCAAATACCTTTTACAAAGCTAATGATGATGTCGATTGTAGTAAGAATTCCGGTACTGGCGCTTTTTATATCCCTCTGTGCCTGTGGGGTAACAGGGCCTTTATTTATTCCAAACCCCCCTCCTGCCCCCCCTGCCCCTAGTCAAGCGGAGCCGAAGGGCACCCTATATCCACCCAGCAGTCCGCCCGCAAAACCAGTTAACGGTAGCAGTAAAGCAAACTGAAAAATGGAAAAGCCACTTCCGTCTCTTGTCGGTTTCTCTGAAAAAAATCACCAATGGTTTGCTGAGGGCATAAGCCTAGCAAAACTTGCACACGATTTTTCCACCCCACTCTATGTTTACAGCAAAGAGGCCATTTGTAGCGCCTACCGTGCCTACGACGCAGCCTGCATTCGGCCCAATGGCACGCGACGAGCTCGGATTCATTACGCCATGAAGGCTAATAGCAATTTGGCTGTTTTGGATGAGCTCAAACAACTGGGGGCTGGCTTTGACCTGGTCAGTGGCGGTGAGTTAGCACGTGCACTTCAGATTGGTGCCGATCCGAAAAGTCTGGTTTTTGCAGGTGTTGGTAAATCATCTGCTGAGATCGAGAATGCACTGCGGGCGGGTGTTAAATGTATCAATGTCGAGTCCATATCCGAGTTACAACGTGTTAATGCAATTGCCAAAACTCTGGGATTACGAGCGCCTATTTCATTACGTGTCAATCCTGATGTCGATGCCAATACACATCCCTATATTTCAACCGGTCTTAAAGACAATAAATTTGGGATTGCTTTCGACGATGTTCTCAAGACCTATCATGAGGCTGCCCGATTGCCTCACATTGATGTGATGGGTATTGACTGTCATATTGGCTCACAAATTACGAGTACCTCTCCCTATCTGGATGCACTGGATAAAGTACTTAATCTCATCACACAACTGCAGCACGAGGGGATCACGATTCATCACCTAGATTTAGGGGGTGGATTGGGAATAGATTATGGCGGAGAGTCGCCTCCAAATATCACCGAATTTACTAATACACTGCTGAATCGAATCGAAGAACAGGGCTTTAATCACCTTGAAGTTTTGCTGGAGCCTGGCCGCTCCTTGGTGGGTAATGCGGGAGTTTTGTTGACCCAGGTGGAATACTTAAAAACAGGGATTGATAAAAACTTTTGTATTGTGAATGCGGCTATGAATGACCTGATGCGACCAGCCCTTTATGAGGCCTACCATGCCATTGTCCCTGTCCAAATGAGTTCCGCCAAACCAAATCAATACGATGTAGTTGGCCCGGTTTGCGAGTCTGGCGATTGGTTAGGCAAAAATCGAACTCTCGCGGTGCATGAGGGAGACATTCTTGCGATCTTATCAGCCGGTGCGTATGGCTTCGTAATGTCCTCTAACTACAACACGCGTGGACGCCCTGCTGAAGTAATGGTAGATGGTAATCAAGCTTACCTAGTTAAGGAGCGAGAAACGCCACAAAGTCTCTTTAACAATGAGCGCACTCTAAATCAGGCGAGCACGCTCAAGCAATACTAAAAATTAGCGCAGACCAGCCATATAGTCTGAGACTGCTTTCATTTCTGCATCGGATAATTTAGTTGCAATCGTAGTCATCTGTGCGCTATTTTTACGAGTACCTTCTCTAAACGCTACTAACTGAGAGGTAGAGTAATCTGCCCACTGTCCACTTAAGCGTGGATACTGTGCAGGGATACCAGCGCCATTAGGGCTGTGACAACCAGCACACGCTGGAATTCCTTTTTCAGCAATGCCGCCACGATAGATCTTTTGGCCCAAGGCAATACTATCTTTGTTTTGAGCAACGCCTAGAGTGGGCTGTTGTTTGTTTAAGTACGCAGATAAGTTCAGCATATCCTGCTCAGTCAAAGTGGCCACCATTCCCATCATGACGGGGTTTGCTCGTGACCCGTCTTTATAGTTTTTAAGTTGCTTTACGGTATAGGCGGTATGTTGTGCCGCTAATTTTGGCCAACTAGCAACTCCGCTATTGCCATTAGCACCATGACAACCTACGCACGCTACTACCCCGCGCTTAGGATCGCCATTGTTATAAAGTCCGTCGCCAGCCGCCAAATCCGCCTTCATTGGAGCAGGGGCCGCTGGAGCAGGCGCAGCAGTCATTGCGGGTGTTGCTGGTTTAGTGGGTTCCGCTGCATTGGCATGGGGCATGATGAGCGCCGCCAAGGCAATTAAAAATGAGGGGAAGTTTAATTTGGAGATTTTGCTACTTTGACGCATTATGGTTACCTTGCTTACTTTGAGATGGGTGCAGAAGTTATCTTAATTTAATGAGATTTTACAATAGCTTCCATACTTTCATTTATGTCTAAACTTCATCAAACCCGCTTTTTTACTACCGTAAATGAACTGCACACCCTGCCTCAGGGTGATATCCCAGAAATTGCCTTTGCTGGTCGCTCAAATGCCGGAAAATCCAGTGCAATCAATGTGTTATGTAATCAAAAGCGGCTTGCTTTTGCCAGCAAAACCCCTGGGCGGACCCAGCACATAAACTATTTTGGGGTTTATGCCAAAGAAGTGCTATTAGCCTATCTCGTGGATCTGCCAGGATATGGCTATGCGGCCGTGGGGGAAAGCACTCGATCTCATTGGAACGATATCCTTAGCAACTATCTTCAGAATCGCGAATCACTAGTTGGTATGATTTTGATTGTGGATGCTCGTCGCGGCCTAACCGAGCTAGACGAACAAATGATTCGGTGGTTTAGCGTGACACAAAAACCGATTCATATTCTTTTGAGTAAGTCTGATAAACAAACCTATTCAGAAAATCGTGATCTTTTACACAATATTATTGAACAAGTAAAACAGTTTGCTCCAGCACAAATTACTGCCCAGTTATTTTCCAGCACAAAACGAGTGGGTCTTGAAGAAAGCGATACACTTATCCAAAGATGGCTTTTTAAAGAATCCTTTGTTAGTGAAAATACCCCTAATTAGTCTATTTCTTCTTTACGAACACTAATCATGTCTCAATACCCTGCCTATAGACCTCGTCGGATGCGTCGTGACGATTGGTCGCGTCGTTTATTTCAAGAAAATCGCCTTAGCCCAGACGACCTTATCTATCCAGTCTTCCTGCTACCCGGTAAGAACCAAACGCAAACCGTTGCCTCAATGCCTGGTATTGAACGAATGTCACTCGATCGTTTGTTTTCAGTTGCCGAGGAGTGTGTCGCTCTAGGAGTCCCGGTCATGGCCTTATTTCCGGTGATTGATGCCTCCCTTAAAACCATTGATGGTGCTGAAGCTTTTAATCCTAACGGCTTAGTGCCCACCGCGGTTACTGAACTTAAAAAACGCTTTCCTAATCTTGGGATCATGACCGATGTGGCATTAGACCCTTATACAAGTCATGGGCAAGATGGGATCTTGGATGAAAATCATCGCATCATTAATGATGAAACTGTTGCTATTTTGGTCAAGCAAGCTTTATGTCATGCACATGCAGGCGTCGATATTGTGGCCCCCTCCGACATGATGGATGGGCGTATTGGACAGATTCGTACTGCACTTGAGAGCAATCGGTTCATTCATACGCGCATCATGGCTTACTCTGCTAAATATGCGTCTGCGTTCTATGGTCCATTTCGGGATGCGGTCGGCTCTGCTGCTAATTTAGGTAAAGCGGATAAAAAGAATTACCAGATGGATCCGGCCAATGGTGATGAGGCCATTCGTGAAGTCGGTCTTGATATTAGCGAAGGCGCCGATATGGTCATGATTAAACCAGGTATGCCTTATTTGGATATCGTCCATCGCATTAAAGAAGTATTTGGCTACCCCACCTATGTATACCAAGTAAGCGGTGAATACGCGATGCTAAAAGCGGCTGCCAATCATGGTTGGTTAGATCACGATGCCGTCATGATGGAATCTCTGATTGGATTTAAACGCGCTGGTGCCGATGGTATCCTCAGTTATTTTACTCTCGAAGCAAGCCGTCTCTTAAAGAAATAATCAACAGCTCTGCGAGCTATTTCGTATTGAGTTCTTGCAAACGTTGGCTAAAACGTCCTGGCGGCATAAACCCAACGACCCGCAATCCTTTTTGTTCATCACCCAAACCATTAAATAAAAGAATTGCTGGTGGGCCAAAAAGACCATATTGTTTTAATAGGGCTTGAGTGGACGAATTATTCACAGTGACATCGACCTGAACTAATACAAAACGACTCATCTCTTTTGCAACTTCAGGGTTTGTAAAGGTAATGGCTTCCATTTCTTTACAGCTGATACACCAATCCGCATAGAAGTCTAACAAGACTAACTTTTTATTCTCTTGTGCTTTTTGTAAGATGCTTTGTAGTTCTTCGGGGGAGCGCACTACCTGAAAGACTAGATTTGGAGAAATTCGTTTTTCTAAGCGACTACTATTTTGTGGGTCAGTCCCACCACGAAGCATAGAAAAAGCTGGCCATACGATCCATATTGCCAACAATACAAGCATCACTCCAAGGGCTCGTTGTAACCACACCATCCATGCTCCAGCGCTAGGAATAACGCTTCTAGCCCCAAGAGCAATGAGCAATAGCGGTAAGCCCATACCCAGTGCCATTACAAATAATAATGCTCCGCCCAGCATCATGGAACCGGTTTGTGCCACAAAACCCAAAACGCTTGCCAGTGGGGCGGTAATGCATGGGCTTGCCACCAAGGTTGAAATTGCACCCAGCGCAAATGCTCCAAAAAGACTGCCGCCCTTCTGTCTGCCGGCCATTTGGTCTACTTTATTTTGCCAAGCTTGCGGCATCCTCAGTTCATAAAAACCAAATAAGCTTCCAGCCAAAAAAAGCAAAAGCCCTGAAAAAATCATTAACGCAATTGGACTCTGAAGCGCCCGCTGCACTCCACTCCCTAAGGCTGCAGTCAATATACCTGCTAAGGCATACAGTAAAGCCATCCCAAGGATATATGCCAAGGCTAAATATGCCGAGCGAACTTTGCCAATCGGTAGATCGCCCTGTTTACCCAAGACGATGCTACTTAAGATAGGCAGCATGGGTAACACACAAGGAGTAAATGCCAGCGCTACTCCTAAAAGTAAAAAGCCTAGAAGTAAATAAGCTAAATCCGCATTTTCTAAATACGACTTAATTGAACTAATGTCATCTCGCCCACTCCAAAGCCCAGCCAAACTCATACTCTGGGTATTTACACTCCCTGAACTTGGTCTTAAATCCGTATCAGGTATCGGCGCTACCTTTACCCCTGGAGCGGCAAGGAAATATTGGTAGGTCATCGGTGGATAGCAAATACCCCCATCAGCGCATCCCTGTAAATCAAGTTCTAAACGAATACCTTGTTCGGCCTTTTGTACAAATGGGATTGTCACTAAAAATGGGTTTGGATAAATCTCCATTTTTTTACCAAAGGTCTCATCAAACTTCTCAATACCACGGGGTAACTGAATATTCTTTGTATTAATTTGTCGATCATCGATAAAAAGTCGATATTGAAGGGACTCTTGATAGATGTAATAGCCCTTAACAGGACGATAATCAATCAACAACTCAGTCGCATCGGCTGCCCATGTTGCCTCAACCACAAATGCCTGTTCGGGCGGCAAGAACTCTTTAGCAGAAAGAGTGCTGATCAAAAGCCCAATGCCAATGATCGGAATACAAATACTCAGAAAAATTCTTTTGATTAGGCTCACTTAAGCTCCTTAGACACCCAAGCACCATACGCTTGTGAGTACTGGCTTGGACTTAAGGCAATTATCTCTGGGAGGTCGTATGGGTGGTGCTCCACAATGTAACTTTCTAATTCTGGCCAACTTGTCTCGCTTGTCTTGGCACTTAAAAGAACTTCCGTTTCTTCACAGATTTGATCGTCCCAGCGATAAATCGAATACACGCCCTCCTGGATTTGTATGCAAGCTACCAAACCATTATCAAGCAAGCTACGGCCTAATGTCTTGGCCTCTTGAATATTTGGGAGGGTGGTGATCACGATCAAAATGGGATTCATATTGATTTAATTGCTTGAGCTAATTTTTAGATCCAATAAAAAAGCCAGGCAAAAGCCTGGCTTTACTATACCCGATGCATACTTATGCTGCCGCTGTCTCTTGGGCAGTCTCTTCCACTGCTGGACGATCAACTAATTCAACCAAGGCCATTGGCGCATTATCACCATGACGGAATCCAAACTTCAGGATTCGTAAATAGCCGCCTGGGCGAGCCGCATACCGCGGGCCTAATTCTGAAAATAATTTAGCCACCATCTCACGATCGCGCAAGCGATCAAATGCAAGGCGACGATTAGCCAAATTATCTTTCTTACCCAAGGTGATTAAGGGCTCAACCACCATCCGCAGCTCTTTGGCTTTTGGCAGGGTTGTTTTAATCACTTCATGCTCGATTAAAGAATTTGACATATTGCGCAACATCGCCAAACGATGCGATGAAGTGCGGTTTAGTTTGCGTAAGCCATTACCATGACGCATGATGCTTCCTTTCTAATTATTGCCCGATTGTAGCTGGAGGCCAGCTATCAAGTTTCATACCAAGGCTCAAGCCACGGGCTGCTAATACATCTTTAATCTCATTAAGAGACTTGCGGCCTAAATTAGGCGTCTTCAAAAGTTCATTTTCAGTACGCTGGATTAAATCACCAATGTAATAAATATTTTCTGCTTTTAAGCAATTTGCAGAACGAACCGTTAATTCAAGATCATCGACTGGTCTCATTAATAATGGATCTACCATCGCTGATCGACTTGGTGCTAGATCACCAGCAACTTGGCTGCTTTCCAAGGCAGCAAATACGACCAACTGGTCTACCAAGATACTGGCTGCTTGGCGAATGGACTCCTCTGGAGAAATCACGCCATTCGTTTCAATAGTCATCACCAAACGATCTAAATCGGTACGCTGTTCAACACGTGCAGATTCAACAGCATAGCTAACGCGGCTAACAGGACTAAACGAGGCATCTAATACGATGCGGCCAATTAGTTTAGTTACCTCGTCTTGATATTGGCGCATATTACCCGGAACATAACCGCGACCCTTTTCAACTTTGATCTGCATATCTAGCTTGCCACCGGCTGAGAGATGTGCAATCACATGCTCAGGATTAATGATTTCTACATCATGGGGCAAATCGATATCCTTGGCACAAACAACACCTGGGCCTTCTTTGCGAAGATTGATGGTTACCTCATCGCGGGATTGAAGTTTAAATACCACGCCCTTGAGATTTAACAAAAGATTAACGACATCTTCTTGAACACCATCCAAGGTGGAATACTCATGCACAACACCGCCGATCGCTACTTCGGTTGGCGCAAAGCCAACCATAGACGACAGCAATACACGGCGCAATGCGTTACCTAAAGTATGGCCATAGCCACGCTCAAACGGCTCCATCACAACTTTGGCCTGATTAGCAGCAAGTGCTTCAACAGAAATGATTTTTGGTTTAAGCAAATTTGTTTGCATAGATATCTTTTCCTTAAGAGGTGCTGAATTAGCGTGAATACAATTCGACGATTAAACTTTCGTTAATATCGCCGCTAATTTCATCGCGATCTGGAACTTGTTTAAAGGTTCCTTCTAGTTTTGCAGCATCAACACTTACCCAATTGATAGCGCCC